>AUXO010376072.1_pt1 | contig 20694 bp, 22 predicted proteins | sample 768731 | NCBI WGS metagenome assembly AUXO01 (sample SAMN02715735, study PRJNA202380) | gut metagenome | biome: sheep rumen | host: Ovis aries | place: New Zealand: Palmerston North
AATGATATTTTCTTACATTTTCTTGGGTCAACAAGTGAATGCACATCAAATTATTGGCGGTCTGATTATTGTTTCTGGGTATAGCCCGATTTTAATTGGAAAGTTCCATAAAAACAACTAGAAGAAAAAAATTTAATTTTGACTTTAATTGATAATAAATCTGAACTATCTGTAATGGTCTTTGTATCGTTTTATATAAAAACAGCAAAAAACTTTATTCACACCTTATTTTAAGGCAACCATTTGCGTTCTTTGAATTCATTTTCTAACTTATCTATTGTAGTTAAACACGTTCTGTGTTGTGCGCTATCTATTATTCTGATTTGCTTATCATAAAAATTAACATACTTCTCATTATAGTTACGCAAGAACTTGGATAAATCTTCTTTCTCTATATGTCCATGTTCTAAAGCATAATCAACGCGACCAATATCTACAATAAGACGCTTTGGTTTTACCCAAGGACTGTTATTTTTAGGATAAGCACAAAACTCATTGTGCTTTGCGATAAAAGCAGTGTCGGACTTGTCACTGCTTATGGCGAGTCTCATAGACGATAACGTATGGAAGCCTTCGTTGCGTTCGGTTTCTTCTTCAAGCACCCCATAATTCTCTTCTGTAAAACTGCTGTCAAAATCATCATAAGAATCGGAATTCGTTTTTTGGTACAATTTTTTTTTAGCCTCTTCGAAATTCAATCCTGATATCTCTTTTGCTTTTTTAATTCTTGAAATAAGTTTAGGAATAACTACATCTCGCACATCAATTTTTCTCTCTTTCGCTTTGTTTTGATTCCAAATATATACATTTTTTTTGCCGTCAACTGTAGCTTTTATATAATCATTATGTTCGAAACCTTGTTTTATAAAGAATGGTTGAACTATTTTAGGAACATCATTATGAGATGGCAATGTAGCCATATCTTTATATGATGCCATTTTAATATCAAAATTCCTATCACCTATATCAAATTCATAGCCAAAAGGCTTCCAAAAATCAGAAGTATCAATTGGCCTCCAACTTCTGTCTCTTCCTTTTTTAGCTATTTGAGCTGAAAGACACTTAAATTTTCTACCATCGCTGCCATCATTTTCTCCATAACCACCAAACAATATTTTTCCATCCTCATTTAAAAACTTATCATCTATTTTTGGCACCATACACGTGAAAAACAAGTCATATTCATTTTTCAAATCATCAATCTTTGGAAAATTCTTTTTTCCTCTATTCATAACACGCTGGCACAGATAGTATGAATTTTAAAAATTTTATCAAATTGATTTTTATCTATTGTTATATTGAAGCAAAGGGCAATGACTTTTATTGTAAATATTAAAAACGCCTATGACGTGATCGTTATCGGCGGTGGAAACGCTGGAATTGAGGCGTCAACGGCGTCAGCACGCGTGGGGGCAAAAACTTTATTGATAACATTTAATTATCGCAATTTAGGGACTTTGTCTTGTAATCCGTCTATTGGTGGAATTGGGAAAGGAGCTGTTGTCCGTGAGATTGATGCACTGGACGGAATAATGGCAAGAGCAACGGATTTAGCGAGCATAAATAGAAAAAACTTGAACGCCAGCAAAGGCCCTGCCGTATGGGGTCCAAGACATCAAATTGACAGGGATTTATACCGCTCGGCGATGCAAGATTTACTACGAGATTACGAAAATCTTGATATTGTTGAAAATCAAGTTGTAAAACTGATTATTGACGAACAAAATAGCACGAAAAAAGTTTGTGGAGTTGAACTTGCAAGTGGAGAAGTTATTAAAAGCAAAGCAGTAGTGATAACGACAGGAACTTTTTTGAATGGAAAGACAATCTGCGGAGAAGAACGAGTAAGTGCAGGACGAATTCACGAACCGCCATCAATAGATTTGGCAAATTATTTACATACATTGGGGCTTGAAATGACGAGGCTAAAAACCGGAACACCTTGTCGTCTTGACAAAAATACAATAAATTATGATGGTTTAGAAATTCAGCCGAGCGACATAGATAGTCTGCCAATGTCGTATCTTGATGATGAAATTAAAATTTCGCAACTGGATTGCTATATTACCTACACAAATGAGGCAAGCCATAAGGTTATCCGCGATGGATGGGAGAGAATACCGGCGGTAAATGGAGATATAAAATACAATGGCCCTCGTTATTGCCCGAGTATTGAGACAAAGTTGCAACGTTTTGACCATCCGCGACATCAAGTTTTTTTGGAACCGGAAGGGCTAACAAGCGAACTTGTTTATCCAAACGGAATTTCAACTTCAATGCCAAAAGATATGCAGGATGATTTTATTCATACTATAAAAGGGCTGGAAAATGCAAAAATAATGCAATATGGATATGCCATTGAATATGATTTGGTTGACCCGCGAGAAGTAAAACAAACTCTGGAAACAAAAAAGATTGAAGGGCTATTTTTAGCAGGGCAAATCATTGGAACAACAGGCTACGAAGAAGCCGGAGGACTTGGTTGTGTTGCTGGTATAAATGCTGGACTTTTTGCTGGATTTGAAAGAAATAAAGAGTTCATTTTATCTCGCGAACAAGCATATATTGGTGTGATGATTGATGATATTACAACACTCGGCGTAGGAGGAGAACCTTATAGATTATTTACATCAAGGAGTGAATATCGCCTTGCTTGCAGGGCAGATAATGCCGACTTCCGCCTTACGGAATTAGGGTATCAAACAGGATGTGTGAAAAGCAAAAGATGGCAATGTTTTTCAAAATTAAAAGACGAGAGTGAAAAGGTTAAAAATGTGTTGCTGGAAAAAAAACATAGTCCAAGCGAATGGCTGAAATTAGGCATTGAAGTCAATAACGATGGCATTGTGCGAAATGCTTGCGAACTTTTAAGTTATCCAAAAATGAATACCGAGAAGGTTTTTGAATTGTGCGGATTTGAGAAAAACGACATTTCCAGACGAGCAAAAGAGCATATTTTATTTGACGCAATGTATGAAAAATATATTGCCCGTCAGCAGAGCAACATTGAGGAAATGAGGCAAAATCAAAATGTAAAAATCCCAACGAATTTTGATTACAGAAGCATAAAAGCACTTTCAAACGAAGAAATTGAAAAACTTGAAAAAACAAAACCAGAAACCATCCATCAAGCAAGTAGAATTTCAGGTATTACTCCAACGAGTGTTATTGCGATTTTGGAGAAAATAAGGTAATTACCCCTAACTTTATACAAAAACTCCTTAACAGTTATATTTTATACACCTAAAATAATATGTAAGTTAAGAGTTAATATGAAGAGAAAGCAGAAATTTGAGAGTTTATACGACTTACAAGATTATTTCAGAACAGAAAGATAATGTATAAAGTATTTCATAAAACAAAGATGGAAAGGAAATATTACATGTCCTCATAAAAATTGTAAAAAATTTTATAATGTGGATAACAAAATTTATAAATTAAAATCTGGAACTGATTTCAAATGTGCTTGCTGTGGTAGGATTTTCAGCTATAAAACAGGGACAATTTTTGAAAACTCAAAAATCTCAATGAGAAAGTGGTTTATGGCCATTTACTTACAAACAGCAAATAAAAAAGGAATATCCAATCCTCAATTAGCAAGGCAAATAAAAGTGAAGCAACAAACTGCTTGGTTTATGTTAGTGAGATTAAGAATTGCAAATAAATAAAATCATTTCAATCTAATCGTATGAACAAAGACAAAGAAAACACTGTAATACTATCACAAAATGATATTTTATCAATAACTTCTTCATCAAACCATACTGATGAGTTGCCTACAATATATGATTTTTTGGATAAAGATCTATTTACACAATTCATACAAAACAAAACCAAACATACAACTCAACAAATTGATGCGTATGCTGTGTTGAAACATAACAATGGAATTATTACTTTAACAATACATCATCCATTTGGAAATATAGACAGTAACTATAATGACAAATTAGATATACAAATCAGCGATGTCGTAGGGTGTAATATTTTATTTACAAATTTAGTGGAGAAAAACCTTTCTGGATGGGCTATAATGCCAGGAACTTATCAACGAACTTGGTATTATTCAGAATATACAATAAAAGATGCTTTAATTTCAAAATCATACAACATTGAAGATAGTTTTAATGTAATTAAATTATACATCCAAGATTTAGATAAATTTATTGGAACAACAGACGATATTCTTAGTAAAGAACAAAATTTTGATATAAAATCCATTAACATTGGTAAAATTTATGCAAACAAAAATATTTATTTATTATTTTGTTTTGACAGAAAGAAAGGCGGTAGTGATGTTGGAGCTCTAAGATATATAGAACAAGACATTATTACTCCTTATGTAATGTTTTTTTCTGAAAATTATGTTTCAGTTGAAAAATGTAAAGAAATCATAAACGATTTTATTACTTTATATTCACTTTTAACTGGCAAAGACGAAAAGTTTAATAGAATTATTTTACAAAAAGATTACTGTGTTAATGAATTGTTTTCTACTGATTTTATAGAATGTAAATCTGAAAACAATAAACTTTTTAATAGAAAATATTGCATGTTTTCACTTGGAAGGAATATAACAACGCAATTAGCCAAAAATTGTAGTTGTGGTGGAAATGAACCTTATGTATTAGAAAATGAAATTTTTAAAAACTTTTTTAACCATAAAAACAAAGAAATATACAAATTATTTTTCGCAACAAGAAAAATGGATAAATACCAAAAATTTACAACACTTTATACTTGTTTAGAAGTTGTAATTAGAGCAAGTAAAATTATAAAAAACGAAATGAAAAGAAAAACAAAGGAGGAAAGAAAAAAATGGTCAACAGGTGCACAAATTGATTATTTCATGGAAAACTATCAAGATATAAAAGATTTTTTGAACTTCATTGATAAAAGAATTTTAATAGGAAAATATATCCAAAAAATTAAACAAAACAGACACAACATTACGCACGGAGATTTATACAAAATTCAACAAGATGAGATTTTTATCTGTTCTCTTATTTTAGAATTAATTGTCTATTTTTTACTACTTCAAGATCTTGGAATTGACAAAGAAAGATTAATGCATTATTTGTTTGCATATGTAGATTACAATATAATTAGAAATTTAATGAACGAAAATAGTACTAAAATAAAGTAGATATTATCAAAATATAACAATAAAATTTCAGTCCTTGACAACGGAGAATTTGATATTAAAAAACAAATTGAAATAGCAGAAAAGTATAGAAAATTGAAGAAATTAAAGCAAATATCAAAAACGAACTTGATAAAATAAGTAATGTTAAAATTGATTTTGGTATATGAAAAAAGACAAGAAAGTGAATAGTAAGAATAAAATTGATAAAAATACAAAAATGGAGTTATCAAAAAATGTATTTGATGATTTTTTGAATTTTGCAGGTAAAACACCAAAATCAAATGATAAAAAGAAGAAAAAGAAATGATATTTACTTATTTTAATAGTGTGTTTGTATAAAGTTGTGGGTAATTACCGAAAATAGAAAATAACCTTGAAAATTAAGTAAATAGTTTTATGTTTCGCCGTCGGTTTTTATTTCCATTGGCTTTTTCAAAAAGTTCCTTTTTATTTCTCTCTTTCTTTTGGTCTTTGCCATAAAAACACAAGCAGAGACAATTAAAAACACTCAAAAAGAAAACAAACAAGAAGATAGTGCTGTAATGAGCTTTGTAAAAACATATATTTTTCCTGATAAAAATCCTGTGTTTCAGAACAAAAGAAACGAACTTTATGTTTCCTATTACATAACTTATAACAGAGGCGAAGGATCGGAATATGGTGTTGGGAATAAATACTTTGAGCGAGCAGTTCACTCGGCACAATTTCATTATGCACAACCCGATAAACTTTTAAGAGTTCACGGAAGGCTTTCTGTTGGTTTTTTCACTTGGCACGGGGTAAAAGGAGAATATAGGCATTTATACAAAGCATATGGAATTGAAGCAATTCAAGAACTTATATTCGGAACACCAGTGCTTTACTTATCCGCAGGAATTGGCCCTTCTTTTGCAATGGGCGAAAAAGGCAACAAACCTGGCACGGGTAGCGGATTAACTGGTTTTAACTTTTCAAGTGTTATAAAAATAGGACATCGTTTTGATTGTGGAGCGGTGTTGGAAGTAGCATACCACCACTACTCAAATGGCGGAGTACGAATAATAAATCAAGGGCTTGATATGATTGGTGTTTCTTTTGGATGGACGTTTTAACCTTCGTCTTATCTATCAAGGTTTTCGCTTCTAAAATCTTTGTGATTTATTTCCAAAACTTCAAATTTATCACTCAATTTACAATTTTGTCTAAGTGAATTTGTTATCGTGATCTTTTTAATTTCAGTGGTTTTTTCAAGCCTTGCAACGGCATCACCAGACAAAACTCCGTGCGTTGCATAAACAAAAATGTCATTTGCATTTTGACTTTTCAACATTTTTGAAGCCTCAATTATCGTCCCTCCGCTGTCAATCATATCGTCAAGGATTATTGCAGTTTTTTCTGCAACATTGCCAAGCAATTTCATTGAAATATCGCCATTGTTTCGCGTTTTTTGAATAATCGCAATCTCATAGTCCGTATTTTCAAAAAACCTCTTAAAACGCGATGCCGAGCCTGCGTCCGGAAACACAATCACAATGTCATTTTTGTCAAACTTTTTTTCAATATCCTCCAAAAACAACGGAACGGCACTTAAATTATGCACCTGCCCCTTGAAAAAACCCTCAATTTGCAACGCGTGAAAATCGTAGGTAATTATCTTTTCAATCCCGCAATTATTGATAATCTCCGCAACAAGTTTTGCCCCAAGCGAACCTGTCAAATTGAACGTCCTGTCTTGCCTCGTGTATGGCAAAAATGGCGAAAAATACGTTATACTCTTTACTGAATTCCTCCGCAAAACATCGCAAACAATTTGCAATGCTATCAGGTCGTTATTGAAATTTCCGGTCGTAAAAGTTTGGTATATCTCAATATCAACGCCATCAATTTTTTCCTGAATTGAAAACTCAAACTCTCCGCAAGGAAACTGCCGAAGACGATATTTCAGCCTCTCATTCTCGTCAATCTTGCCGTTGAAATTTAGGGGGATTAGTTTTTTAGTTGGCATATTATTTATATTTTTTTTTAACACGATTATATATGTTTTCTATTGTATTATATTCTATTCCTATTCGTGCTATTATTTTCTCTTTTGAAAAATCTGAGTTTATATAATCATTTTTCTCTTTTCTTATGTTTATACTTATGTCTCTATCTAACATTATTGACGATAGCGAATTATTATTTATAAGTTCATCAAATGAATTATCATAATCTGTAAAACGACCAATTTGTAAAGTAATAATATTTTCCAATATTTTTGCTTCTTCACATTCGTTTCCATATTCTAATTCTGATAAAATCCAATTCATTAAATCTTCTTTAAGTTTTTCTTTTTTTTCCTTTGTAAACTCTTCAAATTGTTTTTTCTTATTTTCATATTCCATTTTTGCATCTTCGTTTTCTTTAAAAAAATCTTCATCAATTTCTTCATCAAATATTTTCCACTTAGGAGCAGAAAAACCGGTAAAAAATGACAATTTATTTTTTTTTTTGTCTGATGCAGATATTATTTCTTTTCTTAATCGTTCTGCATAATTGCGTAGTTCATTGTTATACTCTTCTACAAGTTTATAGCATTGCGGCAACAACCATTTTTTTATAACATTTATTCGTCTGTAATACTCTTCTTCTCTTTGTCGCTCCCATTCTTCTTTTTGCCACTCAAAACTTTTTCTTGTCATCCTAAATTCCTTAAAAACCAAAACGCAGAATATAGCTTCAATTATCAATTCAATAAATGACATTAAATCGCCTCTTTCAACTTGGAAAGCCATTGGAAGTAATCCTACAACTAAACAAATAGCAACTATCAAAAGTAGTATTTGCCGACCTACTGTTGCACAAATTTTCTCTTTTATTTTCCCTATTATTTTTCTTCCATTTTTCCAGCACATAACTTCATCATTTTATCTTCTCCTTATGCCTCTCTTCAAGCACTTTTACAACATCTTTCAATTCAAAATTTTTATTTTTCAACAGCAACAAAAAGTGGAAAAGCGAGTCGGCACTTTCGCTTAAAAACCTCTCGTCGCTCTCTGCGAGGGCAGAAATTACGACTTCCGTCGCCTCTTCTCCAACTTTTTGTGCCACTTTATTCAATCCTTTTGCAGACAACTTCGCCACATAACTTGCTTCGCAATCGTTGTTTTTCAGCCTCTCGTCAATAATTTCCTCTAACTCTGCCAAAAAATTTACTCTTTCATTAAAACAAGTTTTCGTTCCAGTGTGGCAGGTGCTTCCTGTCGGCTCAACCACCGCCAAAAGTGCATCATTATCACAATCCAACAGCAATTTTTCAACTTTTAGAACATTCCCGCTCTCCTCGCCTTTCATCCAAATTCTATTTTTTGTTCTTGAAAAAAAGTGCATTTTTCCAGTTTGTTGCGTCAACTTTATTGCCTCCTTGTTGCAAAAACCAAGCATCAAAACATCAAAAGTTTTACAATCCTGCACTATGCAAGGAACCAAATTATTGCACTTTTTCCAGTCAATTTTATCAACAAAATCGGCGTTTTTCCAACCATTTTGATTTTCTTTTTGATTTTCATTTTCATCAAATTTCACAATTTCCTGATACAAATTATTTTCGTACATCGCCCTGCCAACGATCGCAAAATCAGTGATTTCTTGCAGTTTTTTTACGTCCTCAAAATTGCAAACACCACCGCTTGCTTGAATTTGAAAGTTTGGAAATTGCGTCTTAATTTGTTGATACAAAATGCAGTTCCCACCGCTTAAACAGCCATCTCGCTGAATATCGGTAATTAAAATCTTTTGTGCAATTCCGTAATATTTTTTCAACAAATTAAAAATATTTTCGCAATCGCAAAACTCTTGCCAGCCATTAATTTTAGGGGCGTAAACACCATTTATATTCTCGCAATCTATCGCTAATACAATTTTTTCTGCACCAAATTTTTTGATAATTTCAATGGTTTTTTCTATATTTTTTATACATAAAGTTCCCAAAACAACAGCATCTACATTGAGTTTGTTTAAGTAAAAATCTATTTTTTCAACATCACGAAAACCGCCTCCAACTTGAATTTTACCCCTAAATTTTTGTCTAATTTTTGCAATTTTTTTTTCATTATCCTCACATTTTTCGCCTTTCGCTCCATTCAAATTTACAATATGCAACGTTTCAAATATGTTATATTTTTTCAACAAATCATCAATGCTTATATTATAAAATGTGGTTTTTTCATAATCACCTTTCAATAATCTAACAACCTTTCCATCAAGCAAATCAATTGAAGGAATTATAAAATTTTTCATATCAACATGTTAACACGATAATACATTAAAACATTTTTTTATTGTCAACTTTTTATATTAAACTTTATCAAAATAATTCTTGCACATTATAATCAGACTCATTTTACAACGAAACCATGACTAAGAAAGTGTTTTTGATTTTCTTTTTTAACCTATTATTTATAAACAGATCGGCATATTCGTTCTTTCTCAAACGCAAAGCGAAATAGTTGGCATTTACTCAATTTAAATTATGTTTATCAAAATGGAAATAATTACTACGGTTCAAATAATGGGGCAAGTATTATTTACGGTTTGACGGACAAAATTGAATTGCAATCACGAACTTCCACGGTCTTTGGCAAAGGTGCTTTTGGGCTTGGTTATCAAAATGTAAAGGTGAAATGTCAGTTTTTCAAAAATAAAAATAATACACTTTTTGTTGCGGGTGCAATTTCTTTAAAATCACCACAATGGATTACAAGCACTGAAAAACTGAGTTTTATGTCATCCGGCGAGCGGTGGAAACCAGGTTTTCATTTTATAATTGACTGGCTCCCGCATAAGAAATTTGCTATTTTTTCACAAATTGTTTATACCGACAAAATTGATGATCGCGAGGTCTCAATTTACTTCATGCCATAATGGTCAATAACGGAAAAATGGAGCTTAAACTTGCTTTATGAAGGTTTTTTTCAGTTCAAAAATAAGCAGTTTTCTTTGGAAAATTTTGCACTTTTGCCAACTTATAAAATCAAAAAAAAACAACATTTGGTGCGAGAATTGTTTATATTCATATGTTAAATGATAAAAAAATAATGTAGCAGAGGCTTTCTTCTGTGGTGTTTTTGCTGGTTAATTTTTGATTTTAAAAAACTTTTTCACATTTTGAACGTCTTTTTTGAATTGATTTTCTGCCTCTCCTTTTGAAGAAAACTTCATTTTATCTCTAACTTTTTTAATCAAACAAACCTCTATTTTTTTGCCGTATATCTCCTCATTGAAACCCAAAATATGACTTTCCAAAATATTTCTTTGTTTATTATAAAACGTTGCTCCTTTATAAATTTTTCCGTCATATTTTATCGTGGAAATAAACACCAATGCATCAAGCGAATTGTTGACATACGGGACATTTGCAGTAGGAAATCCAGTTGTTCGTTCATTTTTTTTCCTTCAATCACAATACCTGTTTGCCGTATTTGGCAAGGAAAATTATTGTGTTTTTTAAAAAAAAACTTATACAAAAAATTGTAAAAATTATGTTTAATAAAATACTAAAAAAAAATGTTTTTTCAAAAATTTCATATTGACATGTTAACATTATAAAGCACCTTTTGTTGATGAAATATTATTGTCAACCACTCTGCTCGCATCGCGTAAAACCTTACCAAATGCCTTAAAACAACTCTCAATTTTGTGGTGTGTGTTTTTACCTTCAATCCTAATATTTATATTCATCTTACTCGCAACCGCAAACGATTGAAAAAAATGTTCCACCATTTCTGTCGGCATATCACCGCAATATTCACGTTCGAAATTCGCATCAAAAACACAAAATGGACGCCCAGAAATATCAATCGCAACATATGATAGACTCTCATCCATTGGCAAAAAACGCTCGCTCGCGAAACGCGAAATGCCTTTCTTATCACCTAATGCTTGTAAAAATGCCTCGCCAAAACAAATTGCAATATCCTCAATCGTGTGGTGTTCGTCAATCTGCAAATCACCTTTGCAGTCAATTTTTAAGTCAAATTTTCCGTGTTTTGCAACTTGTTCCAACACATGATTAAAAAAATTCAATCCAGTATTTATCTCACTTTTTCCACTACCATCAATATTCAAATCAACTGCAATTTTCGTCTCTTTCGTCTCTCTTTTTACACTTGCTTTTCGTTGTAAAATTGTATCCACAATTTCTTTCCAGCCGTAATTTTCACCAATCTTAAAGCCACTAATTCCAATATTTTTTGCAAATTCAACATCAGTGTCTCTGTCGCCAATCATAACTGATTTATCTTTGTCAATTTCATTTTCAAATGATTTTACAAGACCAATTTTTGGTTTTCTGCAATCACAATTTTCATCTTCATAATGCGGACAAGTAAGCCAATTTGAAAAATAAATATCCTCGCTTGCTAAAATTTCTTTCAGTTTTTTATTCACCAATTCATAGTTTTCAGCAGTATTTTCAGGCGTTCCAAGACCATCTTGATTTGAAACAACAATCAACTCAAAACCTGCATTTTGCAATCTTTTCAATGCAGAAATTACCCCTTTTATCAACACCAACTGCTCCAATCCATTAACTTGTTTTGTGTCTTCTGGCTCCCAAATCAAAGTCCCATCTCTGTCTAGAAATGCAATTTTTTTCATTTTAATATATTAACACACTAATACATTAAAATGATTTTTTATTGTCAATTATTATATTTATTTTTTATTAAATTCAAAATCTCACTGTATTTCATGAAATCAACACTTTCGTCAATTAAAGTTGTATAATTTTGTTTTATTTCTTCAAAATTGTCTATAATAAAACATTTGCACCCAAGGTTTTTAGCCATAATTATATCTTGCTCGCTGTCGCCAATCATCCAACATTTTTGATTTTTCAATCTAACAACTTCCTTAATTTTATCTGCAAAATCTTTGTTTGGTTTTTGTAAATCGCCAAAATCATTTGTTCCGTATATGCCATTAAAATAATGAAGCAAATTACCGTCTGTGAGCCATTTTCTAAGTTTTGTGCCATCGGATCTACTTAATACATATGTTTTAATTTTCTTTTTAGTTAATTCTATTAGTACATCTTCTGCACCTTGCACTTTTACAAATTTTGAAGTTGCAAAATGACTATAAACTTGTTTTAGAACATCGTTACCAAGCAATTTAACTATTAAATCTTTTTTAACATTTGTGCTTGCTTTCGCGAATTGTTCCGCTTGCCGTTTTGTCTTCCATTTACAATATTTTTCACATCCTTCATCAAATATTTTTTTATCATCATACAGTGTGCCGTTGTAGTCAAAAAACACAACACCCGACATATCCGTGTTATTGTTTTTCTTTATTTTACTATTGTGTAAATTACACCCAACTAAAACAACAAAAATGAATAAAAATAAAAACTTTTTCATACTTAATAGTATTGAATTGCACAGCTTTTATTTTTCAAATTTTTTTTGCCACAAAACAATTCGATCATCCAACAAATTTGTTGTTTTCAAATGTGCCTTCTTTTATTGCTCCGTCTTGCAAAATTTGCTTACCTTCGCCGTGCATTAAACCATTTTTCATTTCGCCATCGTATCCTGCTCCGCTTGGCCACACGGCTTTCAAATTTTATGTAGATAACTTTTTATAAACCACACCGTCTTCTGTTAGTAAAAATCATCAATAACTCTTACTGCATTTTTATTGGCAGATACTTTACTAAAATCTACAAAATCTTTAAAATTAGACATATTATTGGACATAATATCGTATTATAATAGTTTTTTGCAAGAAATAAATATTAGATGTTATTATCATTTGATACGGCAATTATCCCTTAAAGTATAAAAGTTGTTGATTTTTATGTTTTTAGTTTATGAGCTTAAATGAAGTTAAAATGTCATCCTATTTGGATGTTAATTCTGTAATAGAAGATTGCAAAAAAGTTTCAATTTGCGATGCTGTTAACGAGGCGATATTAAATTCAATACAAGCAAATGCAAGCGATATTAAAGTTAAATTTACAACAATTAAAGACAATGAATTGTCTTACAAAATTAAATCTATTGAAATTATTGACAACGGCGAAGGTTTTAATGATGAAAACATAAAACATTTTAGCACTTTATACACAAAAAATAAAAAAGAAAAAGGATGTAAAGGATATGGAAGAGTTTATTATAAAAAAGCATTTGAAGCAGTTGAAATATCTTCTTTCAATAGTAATAAAAACAATGAAAAAGTTAATTTTGTTTTTACAAACGATGATTTTAGCAAGGACGACAATATAGAATTACGTAAACACACACAAGGATAATGAAACAAGTTTATTGTTAGAAAATCCAATTATTGATAATATTACAAATAAAGATGTAAGTTATAATAAAAAGCATATTTATAACGACATATTAAATGTTGTTTATCCTTATATCTTTTTAGAAGAGAACAAAAATATAACAATATCTTTTTATGTAAATGGAAATCAAGAATACGAAGAGAAAAAAAACGACAATGACAAGAATATTCCACTTATTATCAATTTAGATAAAATTAAAGGTATAGATGACAAGCAAATTATTTTAAATAAAGAAAATGGTTTATTTTTTGACAGCGAACAAAAAATAATTTTATGGTATAAGATTACAAAAAGAGATTTTAATCAAGATAAAGCGACAATTACAACAGCAATTTGTCATAAAAATAGACCATTATTTGAAAGTTCATTTGATAAACAACCATTGCAAATTGATATAAATGTAAAAGGTTATGATGTATTGTTCTTATTAGAAAGTGAGTGGATTGACAACCAACCAATAGATAAAGACCATCATATCAAACTTGATGACAAAAATAAAGATAAATGGAATGAGATAAAAAAGAAAGTTGAAGATGCTATAAATGAAATTTTATGCAATAACATTGCAGATTTAAAACAATATAATAAAGAAAACAAAAAGAAATTCATACAACAATATCCAGAATATGCAAGATTTGTAGTTGAAGAAAAAGAAACTGGTTATTTTGATGAGGGTAAAGTATTAAAACAAGCAAGAAAATATAGGGATGAATTAGAAGATAAAGTGGCAAATGATAAAGGAAAGAATAAAACAGAAAAAGAAGCAAACATAAGGGAGGCAATTTACTTTGACTTAAAAAGTTATTTTAAACACAGAGAAAATATATTAAATCAATTTCAAGAACTAAAAGACACAAAAATAGAAGGACAAATACACAATTTATTATTTCCGCAATATTTTAGTAGAAAAGAAGCGGAACAACCACAAGCAAAAGATTACAGCAATGATTTTTTAAATAAGATTGAATTTGGATATAACAATTTATGGTTAATAGATGATAGATTTATGGGATATAGTTATATTGCAAGCGAGCAATATATTTCAACTTTTATCAAAAATAATAATTTACAAAAAGTAGAAGGAAACGGAGAAATGGATATTGTTGTTTATTTTGACAATGAAGATAAAAAACGAGCAGTGATCGTGGAGTGTAAAAAGATGACTGCAAATTATAAGGAGAATGGAACAGGAATATTGCAATTATTTAAATATGCAAAACATTTATATGATAGCGGTATTACTGAAATTTATTTAGTATTACCAGTAAATATTGATAAAGATTTTAGAGATATATTAGAAAATCAACAGCATTTTTGTAAAGTTTTTTCACATAAAGGCGAGTTATGGCAAAATAGTTATAATGATAGAAATGCTTACATTCAAGTAATAACACCTGATGCTTTAATTGCTAACGCACAAGCGAGGAATAAAAAGTTTATTGAAATGGCAAACGAAGAATACGAAAAACAAATTGACGAACAATATAAAGATGACAACAACTCTAACAAATAATCGTTCTAACCATCAAATTATCAAACATCAATTTTGAAAATCTATTGTTATATCTATAACAAAACTCGTTGATATAATTTTCTGCATATTTACAAGATATGTGATGATAAATACCAAACACACCTCTTTTTAATGTCGCCCAAAAGCCCTCTATTGTATTTGTATAGATTTTATAGGTTTTATAACCCTCTTCTCTGTTTTCAAAACTCTCTTCTTTTGCATATTCACCAACAGAGTGATTAACACATTTATGGTTATATTCCATTCCAATTTGTTTATAACTTTTTAATTCATCTGTTATAACTAAACTTCCTTGTTTTACATTTGAATATATTTGTTTTAATAGTGTTGTCGCTTTTGTATCATCAATTTTTACCGCTTTAACACCGCCATTTCTTTCAATCATTCCCATAATAATAAGTTTTTCAAAAACTCCTTTTGCATCAATCCTTTTTGATAAGTGCATATTTTCTGCTTTACCACCAATATATGTTTCATCAATTTCAACAATTCCTTTTAATAATCCGTCGTTGTTATCATTGTTGTTGTCGTTATTTTCTTGGTTTTTCATCGCCTCTCTTATTTTATGCAACATTCTCCAAGCTGTCTTATATGTTGTTCCTATTTCTCTTTTTAGTTGCAACGCACTTACACCTTTTTTACTATTCAAAAACAAATGAATTGCATACATCCATTTTCTTAAATCAGTGCAAGATTTCTCAAAGATAGTTCCTTTGAATATTGAAAAAGTATTTTTACAATTAAAACAAATAAAATTCTTTGGTCTTTTAGCAATGTGATAGACACTATGTTCGCAACCACAATGATTGCATTTTACTTTATTTCCATATCTTATTTTAATGTAATACTCTATACAAGCTAATTCAGTTGGAAATTTTTTAATAAATTCAAAAAATGTCATAAAACTTACACTCATTTTATAACACATTATTTTTATATGTCAAGGGATAATTACCTTTGATACTTTTTTATTTAATTTGACAAACAATTATTATATTGTATAATAACCTTTTATTAAAATAAAAGAAATCAGTGCATTTGATGCGGCTCAAAGTAAAGCTAAATACATGGATATTTATGGTAATTTATATGAATTTAATCAAAAAGGTCATATAATAGTAAATGGTAAAGAACTTTATGGAGCATGTAATAAACGTCCTGTCGATATCAAGAGACAAACCTTGCGTAATAAATATGAACGACCACCACACTTTACAATTAAGATAGGTAATAACGAGATTAAGGCTGACTCAATACAAGTTATTCACGATCTGACGACAAAACGTCGTGATTTAGTGTCTTTTGCGCCTGCGGTTGACGAAGATGAAGAAAATAAAAAAAAGCATCTGTCCAAGCAAATTGATATTAACGGTATCCCTATTAGGATGAATCCAGAAGACGTGGAAATATACTTAAACATGGTTCCGACAATAAAAAACAAAAAGATTATAGATTATAAATCTTGTCCAACTATTAAAGTTAAAGTACCGTTTAGTTTATATTCTTGGCGCAATCAAGAAAATGGAAGCATAGAAAAAATATTGTATGATATTACAAAAGATACAGGTTCATTAGACATAGTATTAGAAAAAAACCGAGTAATACATGGATATTATACCCACAGCAAAGGTAATGTCATTGATATATATGAAATACAACCGGATTTGTCAAATCCAGGTAAATTTAAAAAAATACAGCGATTATCGCAAAAACTACAAGATGATTATCAAGATATAGCTGTAATTAACAATAAAATTTTCCTATATAAGGACGATCCTAGACCAAACGTTGAAGTCTATCAAATCTTGCAAGATAGTATTCAACACACATTCAGTGCTAAAAATAATGATGCTTATTCTATGCAAGATTTTTTAAATCGGACAAATCTTAAAACTTTTCAAGCAATATCAAGAGATGATTATGCCAAAATGGAACAAGAATATATTAAAAATATGTTAACACAACAAAATATTAACAACGCAGGATTGACAATAAATCTTGAAAATGAGAAAGGAGGAATTAAAAAATGAATACTAAATAGTTTTAGTATCATATATTAGCTTTTTAATCTCACTTTTTGCAAATTCAATATCAGGATCGGTAACAATTGGAATAGCGATTTTGATAATTTCATCAACTGGTAAATTCCACCATTGCCACTTTTCAAGTAATTCAATCATTTCATCGTCAAATCTTTTACGAATAACTTTTGCTGGATTTCCGCCGACTATACAGTAAGCAGGAACGTCTTTCACGACATGCGAATTTGTCGCAATTATCGCACCGTTTCCAATTTTTACACCAGGCATAATTGTTACATTTTCGCCAATCCAAACGTCATTTCCGACAATCGTGTCGCCTTTATAAACATGATGACTTTGCTGATAGCTATCACCAGGAAAGCCGTTCATAATTGAAAACGGAAAAGTAGATGCACGATTATAGTCATGATTACAGTCATTCATGAAAAATTTTACACCCTTTGCTATTGAGCAAAATTTGCCAATTATTAATTTATCTTTACTAAACTGATAATGATGTAAAATCCCGCTTTCAAAATCATCGGTGCCATAGCTAAAATCTCCGGCCTCAAAATTATGATGCTTTATTGATTTCAAATAAATTTGCGTTTTCAAACCACATTTCAATGGATAAATTTCATTTGGATTTGGTTTTTTATTTGCCACCATATTAACACACTAAAACTTCTCTTTCCATCAACTTATTTTTTAATTCTTTAATATCAATCAAATTCTCGTGAAACACGCTTGCACCCAATGCACCGGAAACACCAGTTTTTTGAAAAACTTCCACAAAATCTTCAATGCACCCTGCCCCTCCGCTGGCTATTACAGGCACTTTTACAAGTTTTGTAATTTTATCCAACAACTCAATATCAAACCCGTTTTTAGTGCCATCAAAAGACATGGAATTCACGACAATCTCGCCCGCTCCGCGATTTTCAACTTCCTTTGCCCAGTCAAAAATGCTCCATTTGCACTTTTCTGTTTTATCAACATTGCCTGTGTTTTTGTATATCTCTCCGCCTTTCGTGTCAATCCCAACGACCAAAGTTGAAGAACCAAAATTTTTAACAATCTCATCAATCAAATCAGGATTTTTCAATGCAGGCGAGTTAATTGATACCTTGTCAGCCCCCATTTTTAGGCACCTCTCCACCTTTTTGCAACAATCAATATTTCCAGCAACACAAAAAGGAATATTGATTTTTTTTGCAACATCTTCGATCATTTTTGTATCAATTTCTGTGCCGTTTGCGGATGCCAAAACGTCATACAAAACCAGCTCATTTATGCCGTTTTTGCAGTATTTTTCTGCCAACTCAACGGCTTCTCCAATGACTTCGTGATTGCTGAATTTCACACCCTTGACAACTTTTCCATTTGCAATATCAAGACAAGCAATTATTCGTTTTGTTATCATGTTAACATATTAACACACTAAAATTTTATTTTTCAAGTTTTATTATTTCTTTTTCAAATCTTCGTATATTGGTTCAAATGTTTCTAATTTTTTTAAAAATTGATTTTTTTCTTCTTCTGTCTTATTTTTAATCTTATCGTAAATTTGTTGTTGAAATGCTTTAACATTTTCTTCTGTTTGTTCTTCATACGATTTTATTGGCAATAAATCTTTCCAAAATGGTCCCCCAAAAACCACTATTTATTTTATAACTATATTTTTCTCTTGTCAAACCATTTAAGAATGGAAAACATTTATCAATGTTATCATATGCTTTTTGATGTTCTGCATCATAAGTGCAACAATGTCCTATAATACAATCTTTTTGCGATGTAATTCAACCATTTTCTACCTTTCCATTCTTCTTGTAATACTCTGTCACATAATTCAGAAAAAGTAATTGTTTCATGATTTTTTGCCGTTTCAATTAAAGTGTTTGCTATTGATAACAAATCTTGTGTTTTTTTATCTTGTGGTGTATTTTCTATTTCTATGTCTTCTTTATAATCCCTACAAAAAAACCTTAATAAATATGCTTTTATTCCAGTAAGATTAAAAATTCTAATATAATCATTAATATTTTCTATTTTAATTTTATTATTATCAATGTCAGCACTATCATCTATGAATTTTCTCGCTTCTTTTATTGTAAAGAATAGCCAAATAAATAAAACTAATAATGCAATCAAAAGTTCACAAGAACAAAAGCAATCAATAAAACCTTCACATTTCATATAAGCAAGATTAAAACAACCCATGCCTGGGGGGGGTTAATAGTCAACTGTTTTTCTCAACCAATCTTCCAATATTTTCTCACCAATTTTACCACTTTTTTCAGGATGAAATTGCATTCCTATGAAATTGTTTTTTTGAATTATCGCAGAAATTTTTGTTCCAAAATAATCAACAAAAGCAGTTGTGTTTTTGCAAATTGGAACATAAAAATTATTGCAAAAATAAACAAACTCTCCTTGATATTTTCCGTTTTCAATGCAATTCCAACCCATTTGCGGAGATACTAAAACAGCAGGCAAATGCACAACTTTTTCATCAAAAATTCCAATGCATTTTGTGTCAAATTCTTGTGAAAAAGCACACATAATTTGCATCCCTAAGCAAATTCCTAAAATAGGTTTTTGCGTTGTCCGCAACGCATCAATCAAGTCTTGTTTTTGCAACATTTCCATTGCAACTTTTGCGTTGCCAACTCCGGGTATAATTATCCTATCGCACGCATCAAACTCACTTTTATTTTTTACAATAACTATATCATTTTGCTCCAATCTTTCCAGAGCAAAACGAATAGAATTGATGTTATAACCACCACTGTTTAGTATTCCAATTTTTATCATAAATTACTTTAATATGTTAATATACTAATACGATAAATTATTTAATTCTTGAAATAATGCTCTCTGCGTGGAAGCCTAAACCCTCATTTTTAGCCATACAAATAGTTTTTTCTGCAACATTTTGCAAACCATTTTTCGTAGCGGTTTGAAATGTTATAAACTTACCAAATGACAACACGGAAAGGCCGGAAAAACCTTTCGCAAAACCGCTTGTAGGCAGTACGTGATTTGTGCCACTCAAATAATCTCCCAAGCTTTCGCTCGTATATTTGCCTATAAAAACACTTCCTGCGTTTGTAATTTTTTCAGCAATTTCTTCTGCGTTTTTCGTATTGATTATCAAATGTTCCGGCGCGATTTCATTAGATTTTTTAACCGCTTCATCAAGATTTTTTGCAACTTCAATTTGCAAATTATTCAATGATTTTTCCAGCAAATTCCAACGATTTGACTGCCCGGCAATGGTTTTAATATTATCTTTAATCCATTCCGCTTGCGTATCATCGGTTGTCAAAAGCCAAGCCTTACTTTCTTTTCCGTGTTCTAATTGTGCCAATAAATCGTACATTGTATCCTCTTTTTTTGCAGTCTCGTCGGCGATGACAAGCACTTCGCTTGGCCCTGCCGGCATATCAATGGCGACAAATTGAGAGACCATTTTTTTTGCCGTATCAACAAATTCATTGCCAGGGCCGAAAATTTTATCAACTTTTGGAACATCACCGATGCCGTATGCCATAGCAAAAATCGCCTGTGCTCCGCCGATTGTGTAAATTTTCTCAACACCAAGTTGTTGCAAAGTGAACAAAATGGCTTGCGAAGGGTTCGGCGGAGTGCAAACAATAATGTTTTTGCAACCCGTGATCTG
>AUXO010831087.1_pt1 | contig 20690 bp, 15 predicted proteins | sample 768731 | NCBI WGS metagenome assembly AUXO01 (sample SAMN02715735, study PRJNA202380) | gut metagenome | biome: sheep rumen | host: Ovis aries | place: New Zealand: Palmerston North
TGGTTGGTGTGGTTTGGCATCATAGCTGCCCTGGTGGTTTCCGTTGGCGACTATGCAGGTCTCGGCTTGACGCTACTCGCGCGATTGGGAGCGCCTGTGACAACCGTCGGCCAAGCGCAGTTTCTCCTTCCCTGTCTGTCAGTTTTCCTCTTTGCATTTGTCGGTTTAATGCTCCCAGGCATGAAACTAAAAAACACGTAGCCCATGTTCAAGCCATTAGATCCCCTATTGCACTCGGAGTTGCGGCTGGCCGTCGTGTCGCTGCTCATCAGTGCCGAAGAAGCCGAGTTTCCCTACATCAAGGAGCAGACGGGAGCCACGGCGGGCAACCTGAGTGTACAGATAGACAAACTCTCGGCTGCGGGCTACATCGAGGTGGAGAAGACCTTCAAGGGCAAGAAACCCTGCACGCTTTGCCGCATCACTCCAGTTGGTTTGAAAGCATTTGAGGAATATGTAGAGGCTCTAAAGAGTTATTTGGAAGTGAGCTCCAAGTGATTACCTTTCGCAAGTTGCAATAGTACAGAAGTAAAAAGAATTCAGAAGTTCAGACTATCACAATCAAGGGCTATCTCCCGACAGCCCTTATTGATTATACAAAAACATTATGAATTTATATTTGCGAACAAGATTTAAAGCCTAGTACTTGACTACTTAATGTAGGAGTTTCTTTTTCGTTTGCAAAGTTACATCCATTTTCGTCTTGTTGCAATACCTAAAAGTAGGGTTTTATTATATACCTAATTATAGGGATATGTGATTATAATGTAAAATAATTGATAACAATTCTTGCATGATGTCTTTTTTTTCGCTACTTTTGTAGGCACAATCATTATTTATTATGAAAAAGTTATTGACCATTTGCTGTTTATTCTGCTTGTGCGTGTTAACAACCACTGCACAAAGTATTTACGACTATCAAGTGAAGGATGATGCAGGTAAGAATGTATCGTTGTCTGCGTACAAGGGTAAGGTGTTGCTTATCGTGAATACAGCCACGAGATGTGGGTTTACTCCCCAGTATAAAGACCTGCAAGCCCTTTATGAGAAATACCATGCTCAGGGATTGGAAATTTTAGATTTCCCTTGTAATCAATTTGGAAGTCAGGCTCCTGGAACAATACAGGAAATCCATCAGTTTTGCACCGCCAATTATGACATCAAGTTTCCACAGTTTGATAAGATAGACGTGAATGGTGCCAATGAGTCTCCATTGTACACTTACCTGAAATCGCAGAAAGGATTTGCAGGATTCGACCTCTCTGATCCCACGGGTAGCAAATTGGATCAGATGTTTAAGAAAAACGATCCCGACTATGCCAAGAATCCAAGTATCAAATGGAACTTTACAAAATTCCTCGTTTCCAAGGATGGTAAGGTGATTAAACGCTATGAACCGTCGGATAAGATGGCGAACGTAGAGGCTGATGTCTGCGTGCAACTCTATTCCAATGATGTCATCGAGGCTATCATGGATCGTCGTTCCATCCGTCGATATTTGGATAAGCCAGTAGAGCATGAGAAGTTGGAAGTGGTAGTACGATGCGGAATCAATGCACCCAGTGCCGTTAATCGCCAACCTTGGATTGTGCGCGTGGTGGAAGACCAACAATTAATCAAAGATGTTACGGAAGTTTACAAGAAAGAAAATGCTGAACAAGTGAAACGTGATGCAAACTTCAAGAATATGTTTCGCAATGCTCCCAACCTCATTTGCGTGTGTACGCCTAAGAATGGGGGAGACTTGGATGCAGGCTTGTTAGGCGAGAACATGATGTTGGCGGCACAATCACTCGGTCTTGGTACTTGTTGTTTGGGAGGTCCCGTGAGGTTCTTGAACTCAAATGCAAATGCGAAGTTCTTCATTGACCGATTGGACATTCCTGAAGGCTACCAACTGAATTACATCCTTGCCATCGGCTACCCCGATGAGTCGCCGGCAGCAAAGCCTCGCGACCCATCGAAGGTGAAGTTTATCAAATAATACATGGAAGGTATTAGATGCTCAGTTCATCTAATACCTTTATTAATTTACGATCAAATGGTTTGTCTGAACGTATTGCCTCAGATAGTGGAACGTAAACAACCTCATTGTTTCTTACGCCTACCATCACGTTACGCTGTCCCTGAAGGATAGCTTCAATGGCTCCTACGCCAGTTCTACTTGCCAAGATTCTGTCGTGGGCAGTTGGACGACCGCCTCGTTGTAAGTGTCCGAGGATGGAAACACGCACGTCAAATTCTGGGAACTCCTTTTTCACGCGGTCGGCATAGTAGAGAGCGCCGCACTTAGGACTTTCCGACACGATAACGATGCAGCTCTTCTTCGACTTACGAATGCCACGCTCCATGAATCTTGCCAATTGGTCCACGTTGGTGGAGTCTTCAGGAATGATGGCAGCTTCAGCACCACACGCAATGGCAGAATTTTGTGCCAAGAAACCAGCGTCACGTCCCATCACCTCAACGAAGAATATTCGTTCATGACTTTGAGCCGTGTCACGGATACGGTCCACGCAATCCATGATGGTGTTCATGGTAGTGTCGTAGCCAATGGTTGAGTCTGTGCCAAACAAGTCGTTGTCAATCGTACCAGGAAGTCCGATGCAACAAACGTCAAACTCGCGGGCAAAATTCATGGCACCAGTCAACGAGCCATTGCCTCCGATGACGATGAGAGCCTGCATGTCGTGCTTCACCATGTTGTCGTAAGCCTTTTGCATACCCGCTTTGGTCATAAATTCCTTTGAGCGAGCCGTTTTCAGAATAGTTCCTCCCGACATGATTATTCCACTGACATTCTCAGTGGTGAAGTCCTTGATTTCACCGTTGATAAGTCCGTCGTATCCACGATAGATACCCTTAATGTTAAAACCATTGCAAATACCTGCACGTGTCACCGCACGAATGGCGGCATTCATACCTGGAGCATCTCCACCAGAGGTCATCACTCCAATAGTCTTTATCTTTGCCATATATTTATTGTGTTATCGTTAAACAAAATATAAAAAAGCCACACCAAAAAGAGAAGTAATCACTGAAACCAACCCCACATGGCGGAAGTACCACCCGATGTGTATGCGTTCCATCTTGAGGAAAGCCACGCCACTCATAGAACCAACGCAAAGGATGTTGCCACCAACAGCCGTAGAGTAGGCAATCATTTTCCAGAATTGGTCGTTGAGCGGTGCGTCAGATAAGGAGAAGAAGCTGATGGCTGTGGCAAAGTTGTCGAGAACACTACTGATAGCTCCCGATATGATAGCCACAATCCAAACATCCTGAGCTTGAAAACCAAACTCGGTGACAATCCATTTTGTCACTCCTGTCTCTTGAACTACACCTATGGCAAGCATCATTCCCATGACAAACAACATCATCTGAATGACACCATATTGCAATATGCCAGGAATACGATTTTGGGCAAATTGGTTCGTGTTCATCAACTTGCGATTGAAAATTTCATTCACAATCCATAATACCGCCAACACGCACAATGCTCCGATGAAAGGACTGAGTTGGGTAATGTTATGAAAAGTAGGTATAAACCAAAGTCCACCGATTCCCACAAACAGCATTACCAACCGTTGCCAGACATTCAGTCGTGTGTCATTGCCTCTGTAAGGCATGGTAATCCATTCCGTATCACACCGTTCGGGCAATGACCGACCTATCCACCATACGGGAATGATACAGGAAATCAAGCAAGGAAGGAGTAATGACATGGAAAAATTCGTGGCACTTACCTTACCCATATTCCAAATGACGAGTCCTGATGGGTCGCCAATCACCGTGAGTGCTCCACCCATATTGGCAGCAATCACGATGGCTGAGCCAAATACCATTCTTTGTCTGCGACTGGAAATGACTTGATGCATCATCGTGAGCATCATCACCGTCGTGGTAAGGTTGTCAAGGTTGGCAGATAACAAGAACGTCACTCCCGTAAGTGTCCACAACATCTTCTTGCTGGAACGCGTCTTGAGGAGTTGGGTGATAAAGTCAAAACAACCATTGTTATTGAGTATTTCCACGATGGTCATCGTTGCCAAGAGGAAAGTTACTACTTCTGAAGCCCTGCCCACATATACGAGAAACACGTTGTTGGCAATGTATTGCTTCACGGCAAGACTTGTCGGTGTAGCTCCTGCCAAGAAATCAATATACTCGTCAGGATGTTGGCTCATTACGTAATTAGTGCCATAGCAGATGTAAAGTACCCAACCCACCGTTCCAGCAAAGATTGCCGTAGCAGCCTTGTTGACGTTGGTGAGGTTCTCGGTGGCTATCAGAATGTAGCACAATAGTAATATAAAGACTATAATTAGAGTCATGGTAGATATTATTTCAATCGCAAAGTTACGAAATAATATGCAATTCAACAATAATCATGCGTTTTTTTTCAATACTTTTCGTAAGGTGAAATAAATTTCTTCTTGCAAACGAAACATTCTCCATGACCATTTGAAAGGAATGTATCCGAATTTGATACGATTGCGACAGGAAAGACGATGGGTCTCTATCGTGTGCCAAACCCTCTTGATTTCCGAAAGACCGTATGCTCTTTCGGAAGCAGACAATTGGTTTTTGTGGTTGAAATAAAACATGTATGAATCTATCAATACCAACCATCTCACGTTTTCATAAATATTCAATACCCTGTCGGATGCTCCCAGTTCAAACAATTGTCGTTTCATGCTCTCGTTTGCCCTGAGATAATTAAAGCGAGAAACGTCTATGCGATGGGTAACCGATTGGCTATGATGGCGGTAATGGTAAATGCCTTCGCAGCACCTCACTTCGCGCGACTTGAAATAATGAATGCGAGTGGTGTTGTCGTCGCTATACGTCTTGCTGCTTTCATCGTAAGGGAATTGCTTGTGTATGTTTGCCCTTACCATGTAAATGCCATGAATCTCCCAAGTAAGACTTTTCTCGAAAGCCTCTGTTCCCGATATTTTCTCAAAGGATTGCATGGGATAATCCGAAATGCTTTTCCCTTGTTCGTCGCAATTCACCACGCGAAACAAAACGCAATCTGTTTGTTCATGATGGTGGAAAACATCTGTGGCACGTTCCAATGCGTCATCGGAAAAATAATCATCACTATCCAAGAAGCAAATGTATTTCCCCCTTGCTTGCTGAAGTCCTACGTTTCGGGCGTGAGCTTGTCCTTTGTTTTCCGATAGACTGATACATTCAATGCGTGAATCCTGCTTCGCATAATCATGAATGATAGAGAGGGAAGAGTCGGTAGAAGCATCGTCAATGCAAATCACTTGTATTTCCCTAAGTGTTTGTCTTAGAAGAGAATCAAGGCATTGACGTAAGAATTTCTCTGCATTATACACAGCCACAAGTATGGTTACCTCTGTCATTCGTCTATCTTTTTATGGATTTTCTTTTTCAGAGTGTTCCAAAGATTGGTCTTGGTGTGAAGGATGTTCAGAGAGATTACCGTACTGACGATGGTCAATAAAGCCCCACCTATCCAATATTGCCAACCTTGACCCGTGAGCGTCAGGCAGAAAGCCAATATGCCGATAGGAATTTGCAACACGGCATATTTCATCACTTGCCCAGAAAGAACGAAACCATATTTGAAGTGCATGTAAACAGCCAACATGATAAAGTCGATGACCGAGGCGGTGGTCAGCGCAATACCCGTTCCCGTCAGTCCTAAGTATTTGTAGCCCAACATCACTAATGTCACGACGATGATGTCGTAAATGCTTTCCATGAGCAAATACGAGAACGAGTCTCCCTTGGCAAGTGGAAGATAGGAAATGGGCAACTTGATGGCTCGCATATACATGGCAAGCACCGTGATTTGCATCATTTCCAATACGGGCATAAACTTACCTGTATAGAGCAAAGGCAAAAGGATGGGGAGGGCTATCATAAACGCTACGAGCATGGGAGAGATGAGCAGAAGCGACACTTCAATCTGTTTGTTCACCGTATCGTTGAGCTTCGTTCCCGTTCCACTTATGCCCGACAATCGTGGGAAGTAATCGGTTTCCATTGCAGAGAATACCATTCCGGCATAGATGATGGTCATGACGTATCCTGCATTATAGAGTCCTACCGTGTCGAGCGAGCCTACCTTATTTAAATAAGAACGTATCACGAAGTCGGCTCCGCTTCCCAAGATTCCCGCAATGACAAACGAAATGCCTAATTGCACCATTCCCAATCCCTCCGACATCTGCGAGCGGTTGAAAGAAAAATGATAGGGATATAGTCGGAATGAAAAACTGATGGTCAGTATCATCTGTACCAAGGCAAGGAGAAAGAGGGTGGGGACAATGGCTGATTCTCCCCAGATATAATATAGTGGAACCACCACGAAAAGCGACAATATCACGTTGTAAATGGAAATCTGCATCAGTTGTCTCAACTTCCTTGTCCCTTTAAGAATGGCAGTCTCGCCGCCCGTCAACGCCATGAGAGCCACGACGGGCGATAGCAAGATGAAATGCAACGTGTGGTCTCCCCAACTGAAAGTCCATTTATCCAGCCAACTGCTCATGGCTATGCAAACAAACAAGCCCAACAATGCTGTAAGACAACTCCATGAACGGATGAGCTTGATGGCATGTTGCAAATGTTCTTCATCGTCATTCTCGTAAGCATCGGATATTTCTCTCACCGCACTCATGGAAAGTCCTAAGTTGGTGGAGTCGCTGACCAATTTAATGGTAGAGTTGAACAGGGAAATAAGCCCCATTCCCTCTGGTCCTAAAAGCCAGGCAACAATCTTGTTGCGAATGATTCCCACCAATATACTTATGCCCTGAACCCCGCCAAAGAGCCCAGTGTATTTTAGAATGTGAGAGTAATTATTTCGTTTCTCCTCTTTCTGCATCATTATCAATAACGTTTTATTTGTTGAAATATTATGCTGAGATTTCCAAGGATTCATTCTGTTCGTGGCATTTGATGGAATTGATGGTGGTCAGAGGGTTCTTGTAATGTTAGTTGTTTGGTTGTTGATTCTGCCAGAATGTCATTTGTTTATGTCATTATGTCGTTTGTTTCTTGCTGGCACATCTCTTGCAAAATCATCATTGAAACCGAAAGGAATCAAATCAAATAACAACAGATAATAAACAATTAAAAGAATAATAGGAGGAATAAATTATGAGACCAATGAATCACAGAAATCCCTGGTTGCCAACAGTGTTTAACGATTTGTTTGACGTAAACTTAATGCCACGAGTGAATGCTCAGGCACCAGCCATCAATGTTTTGGAAAGTGAGAAAAACTATACGGTAGAGTTTGCCGCACCAGGTATGAAGAAGGAAGATTTCTCCGTCAACATCAATGGAGAGGGTAACCTGATCGTGAAGATGGAGCGTAAGGATGAGCAGAACGAGGAAAACAAGAACACTCATTACCTTCGCAGGGAGTTCAGCTATGCTAAGTACGAGCAGACATTGATTTTGCCAGACGACGTAGAGAAGCATAAGATTTCTGCCAAGATGGAGAATGGCGTTCTCTATATCGAATTGCCAAAGACCGAATCAGCCGCCCAGAAGGTGGAAAGACAAATCGAGATTGGCTAAGCCAAAAGGTGAGGTTTTGCAAACGATATGTTTGTGAAGTGAAAACAGTATGTTTTTGATGCGTAAATGATAGGTTTATGAGGGGCAAATGTTATGTTTGTCCCTCTTTTTTTGATATTTTGTGAATTATTATTGATTTTGAGTATACAACTATCTCATTTTTTATTAAAAAAAATGTATCTTTGCACCGCAAATTTAAATACGTATTAAAATTTATTATGGCAAAGAAAGCTTTATTGATGATTCTCGATGGATGGGGAATCGGAAAACATGGTGAAGGTGACGTTATTTTCAGAACTCCTACTCCATATTTAGACTATCTCACAGCAGTATCTCCACACTCTCAATTGCAGGCATCTGGCGAAGATGTTGGCTTGCCAGATGGACAGATGGGTAACTCTGAGGTAGGGCATTTGAATATCGGTGCCGGTCGTGTAGTTTACCAAGACTTGGTGAAAATCAACCGTGCTTGCAAGGATGGTTCCATCTTGAAGAATCCACAGGTGGTAGCTGCTTATTCTTACGCTAAGGAAAACGGCAAGAAACTCCACTTGATGGGATTGACAAGTGATGGTGGTGTACATTCATCTCTCGACCATTTGTTCAAGTTGGTTGAGATTGGAAAGGAATATGGATTGAAAGACCAGGTATTCGTTCATTGCTTTATGGACGGTAGAGACACTGACCCGAAGTCGGGAATCGGCTTTATCCAGCAACTTACTGATGTGTGTCAGCAAAACGACGCTCATATTGCCAGCATCGTAGGACGTTTCTATGCGATGGACAGAGATAAGAGATGGGAACGTGTGAAGGAAGCATACGACTTGATAGTGGCTGGTCAGGGCAAGCAAAGCGATGATATGGTGAAAGCCATGCAGGAGAGTTATGATGATGGCGTTACCGATGAGTTTATCAAGCCTATCCACAATACCACTGTAAACGGTGTGATAGAAGAGGGAGACGTGGTGATTTTCATCAATTTCCGTAACGACCGTGCCAAAGAACTTACCCAAGTGCTTACACAGGAAGACATGCCTGATGCTGGCATGAAGACCATTCCTGGTTTGCAATACTATTGCATGACTCCATACGATGCTAAGTTTCAGGGTGTTCACATCCTCTTCCCCAAAGAGAACGTGGAAGATACACTGGGCGAGTACTTGTCTAAGTTGAAGAAAAAGCAACTTCATACCGCTGAGACAGAGAAATACGCTCACGTTACGTTCTTCTTCAACGGTGGCCGTGAGGCTCCTTATGAGGGCGAAGACCGTATCTTGGTGGCTTCTCCTAAAGTGGCAACATACGATTTGAAGCCTGAGATGTCTGCATACGAGGTGAAAGATAAACTCGTAGGTGCGATTACCACACAGCAATACGACTTTATCGTGGTGAATTTCGCCAATGGAGACATGGTAGGTCATACAGGTGTTTACAACGCCATTGCCAAAGCCGTTTGGGCAGTTGACAATTGCGTGCGTGAGGTGATAGAGACCGCCAAGGCCAATGACTATGAGGCAATCATCATTGCCGACCACGGTAATGCCGATAATGCCATTAATCCTGATGGAACGCCCAATACGGCTCACTCACTGAATCCTGTACCGTTCATTTACGTGACCAACAACAATTCAGCTACCGTGAAAGATGGTAGATTGGCTGACGTGGCTCCTTCCATTCTCCATATTATGGGATTGGAACAACCGTCAGATATGACAGGTGAAAACTTGATTCAAGATAATTGATTTTTCTGTTTTCTCGGCAAAACTAACTTTACTGAGTAATTGACAGAAAGACTAACGATACTTAATTTATTGAATGACTAAACGTATTATATTTGCCCTTTCTACGTGGCTCGTAGCTGCTGCTTGCGTGGCAGCTCCTGCCAAGAAGGGAATCTGGAAAACAATTGGTTTGAAGGATGGGACAAAGGTGTATGCGCAGTTGCGCGGAGACGAACACTTGCATTTTTGGGAGACAACAGATGGAAAACGGTATCTTGCAGAGCAAGAGACGGGTTTCTACGTGCCCATAGACGAGGCGAAAATGCAACAAAAGGCAAGTGCTCGTTTGGCAAAGATTGCGCAGGCACGTGCTAAAAGACGTGTGAGAATTGGAGGTGAACATGAGCCGTATGTGGGAAAGAAGAAAGGCTTGATTATCTTGACTCAGTTCAAGGGACAGACTTTCGAGGCTAATCACGACAGAGATCTCTATTACAACATAACCAATACTCCCGGATTTACCAACTCAATGGGCTTTGAAGGTTCTGTTCATGATTATTTCTTGGATCAGAGCGATGGACAATTAGACTTGACGTTCGACGTGGTTGGTCCCGTTACCTTGTCTAACCAGATGTCTTATTACGGTCGTAATGATGCTGGTGGAGCCGATATGCGCCCCGAATACATGATCGTGGAAGCCTGTAGGTTGGTACAAGGCCAAGTGGACTTCTCTGATTATGACTGGGATGGTGACGGTGAGGTTGACCAAGTGGTTGTTCTTTACAATGGCTTGGGCGAAGCTGCCGGTGGCGAAAAAGATACCGTGTGGCCACATGAGAATAAAATCTCTAATTCACCCGTATGTTCCTATAAACCTCTCTCTCTTGATGGCGTAAGGATTGATACATACGCATGTTGCGCTGAGCTCACTATCTATGGCTACAACCAATTGGGAGAGATGGAATATGGTATTGCGGGTATCGGCACGTTCTGTCATGAGTTCAGTCATTGTCTTGGTTTGCCAGACATGTATGATACTGTAAGAGGCACCGATGGTAATTATGGAATGAGTTCGTGGAGTGTGATGGACCAAGGTTCTTACAATGGATTGAATGCTCCTGGATTTTGCCCAGCTTCCTATACTGCTTACGAACGTATGTACGCAGGTTGGAGACAACCCATCGAACTGACCGAAGACATAGATATCCTTAACATGAAGCCCATCACGGATGAGGGTAACACCTATATTATATATAATGAGGCAAACCGCAATGAGTATTATTTGTTGGAAAACAGACAATACAAGGGATGGGATACTGCCTTGGAAGGTGATGGATTGTTGGTTACTCATGTGGATTACGACCCCGAAGTGTGGCTTTACAACTTGGTGAATACCACCGACCGAGTAGATGGAGTACCTATATATAATACTCACCAACGCTGTCATGTGGTAACCGCTGACAATTCAACGGGTTCTTATAAGACTTTCGTTTACGACGATGGAACCGAAATCACATACTATGATTATGACGATATTGATGGAGACGCATTTCCTTACGTGAAAGACGGCGTGGTGCTGAACGATAGCTTGACCAATAGGTCTATCCCACGTGCCACTTGGTATAATAACAATAGTTATGGTAATAGGAAATGGAACCGTTCTCTGCTTGGCATTACCCAAAATGCCGATAAAACCGTTAGTTTTTCTTTCCGATTGGTGGAAAATCCACAAGATGGAGAAGAGACAGAGTATTTCTTCCGCGAGACATTTGATAATTGCGCCGGTAGTGGTGGTAATGATGGATTGTGGAGTGGGGCAATGGTAGGACAAGCACCGTTCTCTCCCGACAACAACGGATGGAAGGGCAGCTCGATGTATGGTGCTGACAAATGTGCCAGATTGGGTGCTACCAGAGGAAACATGTCTATCCGAACACCGATTTTTGCCATCAACGGAACGGCTACGCTGATGTTCAAGGCTGCTTCATGGGAAGGAGACAATACCACATTGCAACTGTCTGTTGATGATGAGGATGGTTTCCCGACAACGGCTTTCCAATTGTCTGAGAGCAAGTTTACGTTGGGACAAGGTGCATGGAATACCTATACTACCACGATTACGGGTGAGGGCAAATTGCGTATTTGCTTCACTCCTTCCAAGCGTTTCTTCCTTGACGAATTGGTGGCAGGTGTCAATATCCTGTCTGACGTGAAGGGTGTAAGTGTGATGGAAACCATCGACAACAAGGTGTACGACCTCAATGGAAGAATGGTGGGAACCTCTTTCAGCCAACTTCCCAAGGGGGTTTACCTCATGAATGGCAAGAAATATATAGTTCAATAACAACAAAGATAACATAAACATTTATAGATATGAGAAAAAATGTAATGACGTGCCTGGCAGGAGCCATCCTGGGATTGCTTCCTTTGTCAGCAGACGCACAAAATGTAACGCTGAGGGCCAACTGCGTGGAGGGTAAGGACTCTGACACGAAGATGTGGTCAACGAACAACATCGGTATTTATGAGTTTACCGATGAAGTACAGAAGAATACCGTATGGACTCCTAAGTTTTTGGCTCCTACATGCTACGGAAACAATGGAGCCGTTTACGTGAATGGCTATTATTACACGTTCTATGGAGGTGAGGCTGAAGGTGAAGACGATCCCGGAAACATCGGTGGAGACATCTATACCACACCTATGAAGGTGGTGGCTCGTAAATGGAACGCCGAGACATGGGAGAAACTGGATGAACAGACGTTCACTACTAACCGTGGACTGAACTTCAGGGATTTGACATACGATGCCAATGAGGATAAGGTGTATGGTCTTTACTACGACATTTCAGGAAGTGGCAAGGATGCTACCAGTCAATTGCGATTGGGTGTGGTAGATATCGACAATTATACGGTAACTCCTGTTTCTGGCAAGGGTTATCCCTTAGAGTTCGTGGCTTTGGCTTCTCATCCCAACGGAAAACTTTATGCCGTGGCTTACAGTTCTTTTGAAACGTCATCTTATCTCTATGAGATTGACAAGAAAACGGGTGTTCATACCTTGGTAGGTGACCTTGGTCATGGTACTCGCCGTTATGGAAACCAGACTGCCACCATCGACCAACGTACCGGTAAGATGTATTGGGCAGGATATATGTACAATATTCCTACCAATAAGTCGGGCAAGACTAAGGAAGATGTACAAAATATGTACAAGACAGGCTTGTATGAGGTTGACGTTACCACAGCCAAATGTACATTGATTTCTGAGTTCCCTTGGCGTGAGAACTTGGCTGGTATCTATGTTGTCGGTGATATTCAGAAATTGGATTACGACCTGTTGTTAGAAGCCAGCTTCCCAGAGATGATGAACGTGAACGAGACAGCTACAATTACAGCCAACTTGAAGAATATCGGTACGAAGGCTGCTAACGGCTATTCCGTGAATCTTTATGTGAACGGAAAACTGGTGGACACTAAGTCTGGTGCTGAGATTGCTTCTAAGGGCAAAGGCTCTGTAGAATTTACATACGTTCCTTCCGTGACAGATAATGATGGAGTGGAAATCTATTTGGAACTGGTTTATGCTGCTGACCAAAATGCCAACAACAACCGTTCTGAAACAACCGCGGTTAATGTGCTTCAATTGCAGTTGCCAACCATCAATTTGGCTGGTATGACCGATGAGACAGGTCGTGTTTACCTTGCTTGGGATGCTCCAAAGGCTGATGCAATCGACATGGTGGAAGACTTTGAACGTTACACTCCGTTCATCATTGACAACATTGGTGGATGGTCATTGATTGATGGCGATGGTGCTTATACCGCTATGTACAATTCTTGGGAAGGCACATACGACTATGCTCATGCTGGCAGACCATTTGCTTGGCAAGTGTTCAACCCTGAGCAGGCTGGCTTCGACAGCTTCTATTGGGCAGAAGACACATGTACGTATTATTGTCAGTCGGGCAAACAGATGTTGCAGTCTATCGTAGGTGCAACTCAAGATGCAGCTGGCAATATGGTTTATGTTGCCAATGACAACTGGCTCATTTCTCCAGAACTCTCTGGCAAGGCACAGACCATTTCTTTCTATGCTAAGTGCTGGACTTCTCAAGTGGCTTATTTCGGTGAATATCGCCATTATCCCGCAAGATTCAATGTGTATTATTCTACTACCGACAAGAATCGTGAGAGTTTCGTTAAGTTGAATGAGTCTCCCCTTGAGGCTCCGTTATGGTTCTCTGAGGGTGCGTTGGCTTTCAACTTGCCAGAAGGTGCTAAGTATTTTGCCATTCAAGACGTAAGCCAATATCAATACGATGAGGTGGATGTTTCTGGCGAGACGGTTGAGGGATATGTTCTCTACATCGACGATATTCGTTACCAGGCTGCCGGCGTTCACGTGAAGGGATACAATATCTATCGTGACGGAAAGAAATTGAATGATCAGCCTCTTAACCTCACCGATTTTGATGAGTTTGTGCCAGTGGGCAATCACGAGTACACCGTAACGGCTGTTTACGAGGAAGGTGAGTCTCCCATTTCAAACGTATTTACCGCAACAGGTGATCCCAATAATCCCAATGCCATTCAGGTGGTGGAGACAAATGATGACAAGGCTTCTAAACAATACGACCTTTCTGGTCGCCGCATCTATGGCAACGCAAAAGGTTTGTATATACAGAATGGAAAGAAGTTTGTCGTAAAATGATGGATGGAAGACTTATAGGGATAGAATGCCCTATAAGTCTTTATCATTTTGAATAGTATGTAAACTTAAAACAATGATGATATGAAGAAAATTCTACTCTTTGCATTGATGGCATTTGCCATTTCGGCTTCGGCTCAAAAAATCAGTAAGCCGACCAACATGCATCGTCTTCCTGCTAAGGCATACGATGTAACTAAACAAAAGTCTTCCAGACAAAGGAAAGCCGCTGGTACGATAGGCGACAATCAAATGTTGTTCGGATATAGCGGTATGGAAGCTCAGTTCTACATGCAAGTTCCTTTAGGCTTGGGTGAACATGAATTGTGTATCGGACTCCTCGGTGAACATTTGAGAAAATATAAGGGATGTAAGATTGTGGGAATCAGGTTTGCCCTTTACGAGACATCTACCATTACGTCGTCTTCGGTCTGGCTTTCCGATGACCCTTCTGTAGAGGGCCATTATCTTCAAAAAACGGATGTGGAAGGATTGGTTGACTTGTGGAATGTACAGACTCTTTCCACACCATATACCATTACGGGCGAGGAAGAGGAATTGTATGCGGGATTCACGTATAACACGACAAGTGCCCAGGCTTTCAACTTGCTTACCGTACAGGGTAATGATCCCATGTCTTTCTACATGAAAGATGAAGGCAGATGGTATGACTATTCTATTGCAGGTTATGGTGAACTTCCCATTCAGTTGATTTTGGAGGGTGATCTGCCTGAACGCGACTTGAAATTGGATCAATTCTCTACCGACCGTCGTTATTACCAAAAAGAAAACGATACCTTATATATATATAGTATGGTCAGCAACACTGGTATCAAGAAACTCAACGGCTTTACTGTAGATGGATATATCGACGGTGTAAAGCAATTCTCTCTCAAGGCTGAGGATGAGATTGGCAACGAAGGAATGGAACTTCGCTATCAGATTCCTATCAAAGACTATCAGTTGCCCGTGGGTATTCATGAAATGATGCTTTGTGTGGCAGAGGAGGGAGGCTTGGCTCCCATTGCCGAGAATGCTGTTGACGATACGGTTCGCACCGTGTTCAACGTGTATAGTGGGGCAAACACCATGAAGCGCGATAAGTTTATCTTGGAATATATTACTTGCAACCAAATGTATACCGACTCTGTTGCTTCGGCTATCATCAACAACGTTGCTGCAATGAGAAGCAACATCATTCCCGTTGCCATTCACATAGACTATAGTGAACAATACAAGGACGAGATGGCTACCGAACAGGGTCTTTACTATGCTTATTACATGGCTAATCTCGATGCTCCTTCTGTCATCTTCAACCGCTATTGGGTACCTGGAGCCGACCAGTTGTCGTTCTCTATGGACGGAATCACTTCTGGCAATATGGTTTCTGCTTATTGCGATTACGTGAGCGAGGGTATTCCCGCTTTCTGTTCGGTGAATATTACACCTACTTACGACAAGCTGTTCAAGAAACTGGTGCTGTCTGTCAGTGGTATGCGTTCTGGCGATTTCAGCACGCTTTTCGGCAATGGTGCATTGACGGTACTCCTTACCGAAGACCATGTAACGGCTTATCAGGCTGGTTATAACGCAGACAATTATAGCTTCGACCATAATGGTGTTCTTCGTAAGGTGGTAAGTGGCTTATGGGGTGATGAAATCTCTTGGAATGGTCTTCGTTTCACAAAGAACTACACCGTGGATTTGGAAGATGATTGGAATCTTGACAACATGAAAGCGGTGGCGTTTGTCACAAGACCTATCGGAGAATCATTGTACTTGGATATGATGGACATCAGCAATGCCAACGCCGTTAGCTTGAAAGACATTGGCACGGATGGTATCAGCCATGTAGAAATGGACAAATCTGACAACGAACAAGTGTGCGATTTGAGTGGCAGGCATGTAAACGGTCAGTTGAAATCTGGCATTTATATCAAAAATGGCAAAAAGTTTGTCGTGAAATAATAAAATAATCGTTTTTGTAGCTTATTTGAGAAAAAAAGAAAGATTTTGTTTGCATTTTCATTGAAATTCGTTATTTTTGCACATTATATTCAAATAAAGCCAACAGAATTGTTTGTGCCAACATAAGAATCAGTGAATAATCCAACATCAATAAAAGTTCTTTCAAGATTAAGTATATGTTTAATATAAATAATAATAACATGAGACAAATTAGTTTACTTTTTGTGATGTTACTTTCTATGATGGGAGTAACGCAGGTGAAAGCACAGGTAACTGATGATTTCACAAGTTATCCTACCACAAGTAGTGGGCAAACTCTTGGTGATAATTGGTATGTATATCCAGGTGAAGACGGCAACTATGGTCGATTTGGTTCTGATTATACTTATAAGAAAAACACCTATGATGGAGCAGATTACAACTACGTGAGTGGTTATTCTTCTAATTATAGTAAAAATGTTTGGCTTGTTTTAAAGAAACAAGTTTCAGGTTCTGTTTCATTCAGAAGTAAGATGGGTAGGAGTTCGGGAACTCTTTACGTTACAAACAAAGTGACAGATGCTGGTGATGGCACATTTACAGTTGATAAAAGTGGTGCACAATCTTTTAGTATTTCAACAACAACATCTAGCAATACTTATGATGCAGGTGCTTCCGCAACTTACGTAGCATTCTGTCTTACAAGTGATCAGATGCGCCTTTTGGATGTTACCTACACAGAATATGTTGTATCCGATGGTCCTGCTTTGAAGGTGACTGGTGACACTGATGGTACTCTTAACTTCGGTATGGTAAACCCAGGTGAAACAAAAGTCTTAACATTAAGCAACCCTGGAACAGCAGATATTACTGTAAATATTACTACAACAGGTGGCTTTACAGCTGATGGTACCAAGGCAATCGCTGCTGGTGGTGAGGAAACTCTTGCTGTTGCGGCTCCTTCTACGATTGGTGCTTCTACAGGTAAAATCACTATTACTCCTACTGTTGATACTGTAGAACCAGTTGAGATTGCCTTGAGCTGTATCATTAAAGACCCAGAAAAACTCTTCGAGGACTTCTCTGGAAACGCTCTTCCTAATGATTGGACAAGCACAGGCTCTTGGTCATTCGCAAATGGATATGCTTATGGTGGTAACAATACAAGTCTTCAGTTGACTACTCCTGCAATGGTATTTGATGCAGATGAAACATTTGCTTTTGATGCTGCTGGAAGTAGTTCTTGGGAACCTGGTTATGGTTCAAACTATGCAGGCACTGTTACCGTTCAAACTTCTACTGACGGACAGAGCTTCACGGATTTGCAATCATTCTCAGGTATTCACTATAATGAATGGCAGAACTTCAGCGTAGCTATTCCAGAAGGTACGAAGTATGTACGCTTCGTTTCTAAATACGCAAGTATCGACAATGTTTACGGTGGTAAGCTCGATACAACTCCACGTCCAAAACTCGCCGTTGATGGTATTGAGAATGGCGGTTCTTTGAGTTGGGGTTACTCTGATGTTCCCGCTGGTGACACCAAGACAATCACCTTGAAGAATGATGGAACTGCTGACCTTGATGTAACCATCGACGCTACGGATGATTATACTGTTGATCCTGCAACAGCTACAATTGCTGCTGGCGGTACTGTAGAAGTTGCTGTTGGTACTCCTGCACACGATGGTAATGGTACATTGACTATCACTCCTGCTGAAGGAAGTGGTCTTAGCCCATATACTATCAGCTTGTCTTCTTACTATAAAGAGCCAAAACCAGTGATGAACCTTGACAAGACAAGCGTTGTATTCGGTAAGGTGAATGAAGTGAAGAGTGAAACGATCACCGTTAGCAACACAGGTGATGGTGAGTTGGTTGCAACTATCGCAAATGATAATGCTGAAAACTTTACAGTTGCTCCTGCTGAACTGACTGTCGCTCCTGGTGAAACTGGTGAAATCACCATCACTTACAACTATGTTGAAGGTACTTGGGGTACATTCAAAGCAAATGTAACAGTTACTCCTAACTATGGTAGCACATACGATGTGAAGACTATCACCGTTTCTGCTACTTCTAAGGATCCTAACGTATGGAGTGAGGACTTCGAGGAAGGTACACTTGCTGCTACATGGAACAATGAGGGTAAATGGACTGTTTCTCAACCATCTGCATCTGGCAACAATGGTACTTATATGGCAAACATCAGCTCATATAACGATCCTAAGTCTTTGACTACTCCACGCTTGGAGGCAAAGGCTGGTGACGCATTGACATTCTATGTGGGAATACAGTATGATGATGAACCTCTCACCATTGAATATACCAATGACGACAAGGCTACTTGGACTGCAGTTGTAGAGCCTGTTACGGCTTCTGGTGAAATTACCTTCACAGCTCCTGCTGATGGTTTCTATTATCTCCGTTTCACTGGAACATACGCTATGCTCGATGACTTCAACGGATTCAAGCTTGCTATGAAAGACCATGAGGCTGAGATTACTGCCAATAATATTCCTGCTGAGGGAAGACAGTTTGCTGAATATACTGCTACTGCTACTGTGAAAGAGTTGGTTGGCGTAGAAGAAGAGGCTACCGCTAAGTTGATGGTTAACGGTGTGGAAGTTGCTACTGCAACAGAAACTGTTCCTGCTAATGGCACAGCTACATTCACATTGACTTACGTTCCCGAAGAAGCTGTTGAGAATGCAACTGCACAGATTGTTGTAACCTACGCTGGTGGTGAACTTGCTACTGAAGAGGTTGCTGTGAACATTGCTGCCGCTCCTGTATTTGATGAAATGGCTGCTAACGACGCTATTGTGACTGGTAATGAGGCTGCTGTTTTGGTGAAATATACCGCTAAGGCTGGTTGGAATACTATCGCATTGCCATTCGCTCTTACTGAAGACATCTTGACTCAAATCTTCGGTAAGGGATGGAAGGCTTACGAATTTAATGGCTATGTTGACGGTGCTCTCTCATTCAAGCCTGCAACATTATTCGCAGCTGGTTACCCATACGTGGTTTACAGCGAGGCTCCTGTTGCCAATGAGAACGGATTTGTTGTAAATAACGTGAATGTATCTGCTGCAACAGCTAATTCAGACTCTTACGGTGGTGCTACATTCCAAGCTACATACGCTCCTATCGCTGCTCCTGATATGGCTGGCAAGTATGGTGTTGTTCCATCTACTGGCAAAATCCAGAAGGGTAGTGACAAGGCTTCTTTGAAGGGCTTGCGTGCTTACTTCGAGTTGCCTGCTGACGCAGAGGGTAGCAAGTTGATGATGGTATTCATGGACGAGGATGGTTCTACAACCTCTATCAACGGTGTTGAGGCTATTGCTGCTGACAATGCTGAGGCATTCGATCTTAATGGTCGCAAACTCAACGGTCAGAAGTCTGGTATCATCATTAAGAATGGTAAGAAGGTCGTTGTAAAATAAAGAAAGGATTCCCTATGAAAAAGAATTATTTTCAACCAAAGACAAGGATGGTCAATGCTCATTTGAACATCCTGATGGGACAATCAAAACTCGATCCAACGAAAGGTGATCAGAACGTTATGCCAACTGATGATACTTATGAAGGATCGTTTGGTGCAAAGGGAATAAGATATTGGGAACTCTAATCTATTTCACGGAACAGGATGCCACCATCGTGGCACTCTGTTCCTGATACATCAGATAATTGTTTAAATATGAAAAAGGAATATATCAACCCAGCCATCATCATGATGGACGTTAATTCAGAAGGTGTGATGGTTACTCCATCTCTTGACCCTAATGCTGGCAATCAGACGGTTCAACCCGATGATGAAGAGTATGATGGTGAATTTGGTGCAAAAGGTGCAAGCGTTTGGGATTAATCTCCCTTACTCTAAGTATCAATAGTTCTAAAGAAGACAATAGCCGAATAAATAATGGCTATTGTCTTTTTTGTTTTCAAAGAAAATGATTATCTTCGCAGAAAATTATCAATAACTGATTTTACCATGAACGTTCAGATGGAAGAGTCGTGGAAACGACAGTTGCAAGGGGAGTTTGACAAACCTTATTTCGTACAGTTGACTGATACGGTACGACGTGAATATATATCGGGTACTTGTTTCCCTCCAGGTAAATTTATCTTTAATGCTTTCAATCTCTGTCCTTTCGACAAGGTAAAGGTGGTTATTATCGGTCAAGACCCTTACCATGAGCCAGGACAGGCTCACGGACTGAGTTTTTCTGTGCAAGACGGAGTGCCTTATCCTCCCTCGCTTCAGAATATCTTCAAGGAGATACACGACGATTTGGGTACAGATATTCCTGCCACTGGCAACCTCACACGTTGGGCTAAACAGGGGGTGTTGTTGCTCAATGCCACGCTTACCGTTCGTGCCCATCAAGCCAATAGTCACGCCACCTTGGGCTGGCAGTCGTTTACCGATGCGGCTATCAAGGCGTTGGCAACACAGCGAGAGCATCTGGTCTATATGCTATGGGGAGGCTTTGCACGAGGTAAGTCGTATATGATAGACAAGCAGAATAACCTGGTACTGGAATCTGTACATCCTTCACCGTTGTCTGCCAATCGTGGCGGTTGGTTTGGACAGCATCAATTCTCTCGTTGTAATGCGTATTTGGAACAGAATGGCATTGAACCCATCAAATGGTAATTGTTTTGTTAAATCACCAAATTTATAGTGAATTTAGTGAATGCATTCACTAAATTCACTATAAATTTGGTGATTTA
>AUXO012461572.1_pt1 | contig 20688 bp, 19 predicted proteins | sample 768731 | NCBI WGS metagenome assembly AUXO01 (sample SAMN02715735, study PRJNA202380) | gut metagenome | biome: sheep rumen | host: Ovis aries | place: New Zealand: Palmerston North
CTTTATTTTTTCTCCGGAGGAAAATTCGAAAATTGTGTTTTACCATGTTTTTAAGTGCTGTTGTCAGACGATCACGCAGGTTCCTTTTGTATCACTCTGTCCTCCTTACTGTGTCTGGTGCGGTGTTTTTCATCTCCTTTCTGACCCACTACAACAGCACTTAAAAACATGGTAAAACACACTAAAAGTTAAAAGGATCTCCTAAGAAAGAGGTTAAAACAATATGGGAAGAGCGAAGAAGATCTCTGAAAACGAGACGATCCGAGCTGTAAGACCAGCGCTGACTCCAGAGGCCAGGGAGAATCAGCTGATATTCTTGGCTACTGAACTCGCCGAGAAGCAATTACGAGAGGGCACAGCCTCTTCTCAAGTGATTTCGCACTACCTCAAGCTTGGTACGGAGAAGTCAAGACTGGAATGCGAAAAACTTAGAGCCGAGAATGAACTAATGAAGGCTAAGAAAGAACATCTCGAATCCGCTCAGCGTACCGAAGAGATGTTCGCCGAAGCTATTAAGGTGTTCTCGAAATATCGCGGCCATGACGAGGAAGAACCGGATGAAGAATACGTCGACGACTTCGAAGAGTATTAGGACTTATTCCGAGTTAGTAGCTCTACCGACATTCAACGAGCGTTTCGCATATCTGAAACTAACGGGCCAAGTCGGTAAAGACACATTTGGATTAGACCGATACCTAAACCAAGTCTTTTACAGATCACCAGCGTGGAAGCGTGTTAGAGATCAGATAATTGTTCGAGATAACGGTTGTGATCTTGGCATTGAGGACTGTCCGATCACAGGCAAGATAATCATTCATCATATGAATCCGCTAACGGTCAAAGATATTCTTAAGAACGATATGGAATATATGATGAACCCGGAGTACCTAATTTGTGTGAGTCATTCAACACACAACGCTATACATTACGGCGATGAGAAACAGCTTCTTCAAGACTATACGCCTCGAACACCAAACGACACAACGCCGTGGCGGAGAGGTCAATTATATTTAATATGCGGTTTGATCGGTTCTGGTAAAACCACATACGCAAGACAGATGACCGGATTTGAACTTGTTGATTACGACTATATAGGGTCTAAAGTTAAACAGGTTAAGTTAGCATTAGATTTAATTAATAGTGGTAAAAATGTTGCTTATGTTACTTGTTTACCGACGAAGTACGAAACATCTCATTTACTATCTGGGGTAAATCCGGAAAACATAACTTACATTTGGATGAACACTCCAGAATCTCAATGCCGGGTAAATATCATTAATCGAGGTAGACAGAGAGATATAAAAAATCTTGAAAAAATATTATCGTCAAACCGTGAATTGATGACACGAAAGAATACGTCGGATATGGCGTGGAAATACGAAAATCAAAATATATAGACCTCATTCTTAACTGGGTGGCCAACGGTTGAGTTGAGATAGAAACTTATTAATTCTGTACTTATTACTTTCAGACGGAGGAATGGTAGATGGAATACGCTAGCAGAGCTGTGGGAAATGCCGGTCTTGCAACTGGTATCATTGGTACTACCCTTGGTGCTCTTAACGGAGCAGGCGGACTTGAGGCTCTTGGACTTGGTCCCAGACCCAGACCCAGACGAGACGAAGGGGATATTCCGGTAACGAGACATGATATGAGTCTGTATCGCGAAATCAACGAGAAAGACTTCAAGATCGCTTCTCTCGAGTCAAACAAGTATACCGATCAGAAGATCTCTGAACTCACCACACAGATGAACATGCGCTTCGACGGTGTTCAGCAGCAGCTTGGCGCCCAGGCTGTATGGAATGCCACTCAGCAGGGTCTTATCGGTTGTATTCAGGGACAGGTTGCACAGCTTCAGAGCATGACTCAGCTCGTTATTCCCAATAAATCTGTTATGCCTGGTTGGGGTCCTGTTGAGATCTCTGCTCCCGGAGGAACCGTAGCAGCTACAACCGGAACAAACGGCTAAGTTTCAACAACCAACTTAACACTCATCTAAACGACGGAGCCATCATTCCTTAACGGGTTTGGTGGCTCTGCTTTTTGTGGAAGGACATAGAATGATTACGAAGAAAGAACTTCTTACTGGCGTAGTAAAATTCGTCAAAAATGAGGTGATTCCGCATATCGGCGATCGAAGTCTGAAAATGGTTCTGTCGGCTGGTCTTTACGCTATCGATGCAAAGCCTGATATCGCAGACTCGTTTTTCTCAAATCCTTTAGTAGCCACGATTCTTCAAGTTGAAGACGGCAAGTTCGACACAGAACTCGTGTTCAAAGTTCTTGACAATCTTGTGGAAGAATACGGAGGTATTCCTGTTACTATTCCACCGATCAAGTTTATTACAGCTACTGAACACACTCTTACATTTTACGGAGGCGATATCGCAAGACTGAAAGAGTATGTACAAAAGGAGGAAAACAATGCTTGATTACAAGAAGCTGAATGAACACCTGGACGAAGAGTATCAGGGTGTGCGGGAATATGTCGATCTCTATAAGCAGACGAATGAAGGGATGTTCAGAGATATGGCTCGCGAAGAGATGACACACGCAAAGCACCTCGAGTGGTATATGCAGAAGTGCAACCAGCTTACTGATCATACTAAGACAAAAGAAGCAGCCGAGAAAGCGCTGAATGAAGTCTGAAAACCGGTTGACTATCGTAAACATTTTATGACCGTGCTTGAGTGTATAAGCTGGTTTATCTGAGGAATTCAAAATGAATGAAAGTATTTTAACTTCTATTAAGAAGTTACTCGGCATTACCGAAGAATATACCCATTTCGATGCTGACATTATTATGCACATCAACACGGTGTTTATGATACTTATGCAGCTCGGCGTCGGTCCTACTTCTGGTTTTAGTATTTCTGACTCGGATGCCGTGTGGGGTGATTTTATATCGTCCGAAAAGCAGCTGGAGGCCGTTAGGACATATACCTACCTTCGAGTAAAGATGATGTTTGATCCTCCTACAACTGGAACAGTTATCCAGGCAACTGAAAACCTCATCAAAGAACTTGAGTTCAGACTTAACGTTGAAGTCGATCCCGGAGATAAATCATGAACTCACATCAGAGATATATGCGGTATCGTAAGGACGAGTTATATCATTACGGTGTGCCTGGTATGCGGTGGGGACATCGTCGATATCAGAATAAAGACGGTTCTTTGACACTTCTTGGTAGACAACGGCAGTTTTTACTTGAGAGACGGAGAGTTACAAACTCTATATCAAATGATATACCTCGTATGCAGCATTTACCTCCAAAGAAAGCCGAGGTTAAACGTCGTGGAAAACTCACAGACACTGAAGCTGAAACGTGTATAAAACTTGCTATAGAAGCCCGTCGAAAAGCAAAAGAAGTTGAGCCAATAATTACCACCGACGTTGTTAATGCTGTTAGTTCTTCCGGATCTAAAATGTACGGTTTGGAAAATCGTATGAAACAGGCAACGTCACTCGCTGCAAAGATCGGATCCGACGCTAAAGAAGACGGCGTCTCGTTTGAAAAGGCTGTAAGCGGAATTCGTGATTGCATTCGATATACGTCTGTTTCTGACAACAATAATTTTGTTGATTCCTATCGTAAGACAAAAGAGAATCTACAATCTCTCGGATACCAGGAAACTCGTTGTAAGAACTTTTTCAAAATGTACAAAAACGGAGAAGTTCAACACAAGTCTATTCAATGTACATATAAAAATCCAAACGGATACGAGTTTGAAATACAGTTCCACACTCCGGAAAGCCAAACCGCAAAGGAGTTGAAGTTACCACTGTACAATGAGCGTAGACGCGCAGGACTGTCTGAAAGTCGTAAAGCCAGACTCGAGAAAGAGATGCATGAACTTGCCGAGCAGGTCCCGTATCCGAGAGGTGTGTTTGACTTATAGTTTAACGCCCCGCGTAAAAAACATGCTCTTTTATGAGAGAAGAAGAAATATAAGTGCGATTTGCAGCTTCTTCTCCTTTTGCTGCTCAATTTCAGCTATAGTAAGGATAATTCAAAATGGCACTCTCAAACACTGCTGTACCAAAATACTACGGCATGTTTCGGGATGCCGTAATCCGAGGAGAGATTCCAGTTTGTGAAACAATCTCTCTTCAAATGAACAGGATTGACGATTTGATCGCTGATCCGACTATGTATTACGATGACGAAGTTCTTGAGGGTTTTATAGCATTCTGCGAAGGAGAACTCACACTGACTGACGGTGGCGATCTTGTTCTCACCGATGCTTTTAAGCTTTGGGCAGAAGATATTTTCTGCTGGTATTACTTCGTTGAAAAAAGTGTGTATGTTCCCGGACGAGATCATCACGGAGGACATTATGTAACAAAGCGTGTAAAGAAAAGACTTGTTAATAAACAATATCTTATCGTGGGACGAAGCGCTGCTAAGTCACTTTATCTCACATGTGTACACGCTTACGGTCTCATCATCGACACGTCTACAACGCATCAAATCACCACATCCCCTACAATGAAGCAATCGGAAGAAGTGACTCAACCGTTTGCCACAGCAATAACCAGAGCTAAAGGCCCGTTATTCAAGTTTTTAACAATGGGCTCTCTTCAGAATACAACTGGCGCTCGTTCCGCTAGACAGCAGTTAGCCAGCACTAAGAAGGGTATTGAGAGTTTTATCACCAACTCCTATCTCGAGATTCGTCCGCTGAAAATCAATAAACTTCAGGGACTTCGAGTGAAATATGCAACCCTCGACGAGTGGCTTTCTGGTGATCTGCCTGAAGATCCTGTTACGGCTATTGAACAGGGTGGTGCGAAAGGTTTGGCTCCTGACTACATCATCATTGCAGCCAGTTCGGAGGGAACAACTCGTAACGGAATTGGCGACACGATGAAAATGGAGTTAATGGACATTCTTCGAGGTGATTACAAGAACCCACATGTCTCAATCTGGTGGTACAAACTCGATTCAATCGAGGAAGTAGACGATCCTAATATGTGGATCAAAGCCAATCCAAATCTTGGCGTTACGGTCTCATACGAAACCTATCAGATCGATAAGGAAACCGCAGAGAATGTTCCATCCAAACGTAACGACATTCTTGCTAAGAGATTTGGAATCCCAATGGAAGGTCACACTTATTTCTTTACCTACGAAGAGACCCTCAGACACAGACAAAGAGAGTTCTGGCAGATGCCTTGTGCTCTTGGAGCAGACCTGTCACTTGGCGATGACTTCTGTGCTTTTACATTTTTATTCCCAATTCAAAATGGAGCATTTGGAGTCAAGACAAGAGACTATATTACCGAAACAACAATGGCAAAACTACCTGCTGCTATGCACGCGAAGTATGAGAACTTCATTGCAGAGGGCAGTCTGATTGTCATGCCAGGTGTTGTTTTGGACATGATAATAGTTTATGAGGATTTGATTCGACATATAGATAACTGTCAATACGACGTTAGGTGTTTTGGATACGATCCTTATAACGCAAAAGATTTTGTTGCTCGTTGGGTCGGAGAAAACGGTCCGATGGGTGTTGAGAAAGTTATTCAGGGTGCTAGGACCGAATCAGTTCCGCTTGGTGAGTTGAAGAAACTTGCCGAAGAGCGACTTCTATTGTTTGACGAGGAATTAATGGAATTCGCTATGGGAAACTGCATAGCACTCGAGGATACTAACGGAAATAGAAAGTTATACAAGCGCAGACATGAGCTAAAGATCGATGCGGTTGCTGCTATGATGGACGCTTATGTAGCATACAAATTAAATGTGGAGGAGTTCGAATGAGCACCAAACCCGCATGTAGACGATACCACGAAGAGTTGTATCACTACAATCACAATCATGACAAAAAGACCGGTCGGTTTACTTCTGGCAAAGGGATTGGCGTTGTGCTAGGAGGTAAGTTCATAACCGCCAGAAAGAATCGCGAGACTGGTATAGAACTTGCTGACGGAAGAAAAGTGTATTCTGACAAATCTCTTGAGTCTAGCGGTAGTCCGCTGGATCTTGACGAAAAGAAGAAGAGTTCTGATAAGAAAAAAGAGAATAAATCTTCATCCAGTACGAATAACGATCAGAATAATAATAACAACCAGCAGAATAATAATCAGAATAACAACAGTCAGAAAAATAACCAGCAGCAGAATAACAACAGTCAGCAGCAAAACAGTGCTACTGGTACCGCACTTAAAAAGTCTGGAGAGCTTGCTGGTCAGGCCAGTTCGTTTTTGGCCACTATGCGGCGCGATAACGCAAACGAGTCGGTCAGACATCTCGATGTAAGTCGGATGACAGATAAAGAGATGAACGATTTTATAAATCGAAAAGCTCTTGAAAAACGTTACAGAGCGGCTCTGGCTGAAGATGCTGATGTCGGTCGTTCGAATATTGAGAGGTTCCTTACTTATGGGGGAGCCATTCTCACAATGGGAGCGACGGCGGCTTCTATCGCAGTAGCAATTCACCAGTTGAACTCATAAGGAAAAATTCAAAATGTCAGTTTTTTCATCACTAGGCGTTCGAGCTAGATCCGCTTGGAATGCATTCTTCAACAAAGATCCCACTCCGTACAAAGATTACGGAGGATCGTATTCGTTTCGTCAAGACCGTCGCCCGTATTCTTACGGACAGAACAAGACAATAATCACTTCCGTATTAACACGTTTCTCTGTTGATTGCGCTGCCGTTGATGTCGAGCATGTCACTCTGGACGAAGAAGGACGGCTGAAAGGTAAAAAAGACAGTTGTTTGAACGAATGTCTTACGTTGGGTGCAAACCTGGATCAAACCGGAAGAGCGTTCATTCAAGACGTAGTATATTCGATGCTCGAGGAGGGTGTTGTCGCGATCGTCCCGGTCGACACCACGATGGATCCGACAAATACTGATTCTTATGATGTGGTTACGATGAGAACAGGACGAGTTCTCCAGTGGTATCCACAACACGTCAAGGTTGAAGTTTATAACGAAATGAACGGAAGACGAGAAGAGCTCATTCTTGAAAAAAGAATGGTCTGCCTTTCCGAAAACCCCTTCTATTCGGTTATGAACGAACCTAATTCGACGATGCAGCGTTTAAAGCGAAAATTAACACTGCTGGATATATTTGATGAAAAGAACAGTTCTGGAAAACTCGATCTGATTATTTCATTCCCACACATCATCAACACAGAACGTCGTAAGACTCAGGCAGAGAATAGACGAGCCTCTATTGAAGAGCAGCTTGTTAATTCTAAATACGGAATCGCTTATACGGACGGCACTGAACATATCACTCAGTTGAACAGACCTATCGAAAATAATCTGATGAGTCAGGTCGAATATCTGACGGATCTCATGTTTGCTCAGCTCGGAATAACTCGAGCGATACTCGACGGTTCCGCTGAAGACGGTGAAATGCTCAACTACCGCAACCGTATAATCGAACCTCTACTTTCGGCCGTAACGAACGAGATGCGGCGAAAGTTTCTTACGAAAAATGCAAGAACCAGAGGCGAAACGATCAAGTATTTTCCGAACCCGTTTAATCTTGTTACTGTATCGCAGATTGCAGAGGTATCTGGTGTGCTTATCCCGAACCGAATTATGACGCCTAACGAAGGTCGTCAGCTTCTAGGTCTTAAGCCTGCTAGTGACGTCGGTGCAGATGCGTTGTCTAACCCTAACATCGATAAGATGGTTGATACCGAGGCAAGGAACGGCGCTGCAACAAATCCACAACCTCAACCTGCGACCACGGAGGTAAAAAATCAAAATGAGGAAACCTGACTTTAGAGGTTGGGCGACTCGTAACGGTCTGAGGTGTTCTGACGGTCGAACGATCGGTAAAGATGCGTTCAAAGATCAGGACGGCCAGAAAGTTACGATGGTGTGGCAACATCGCCACGATGATCCCGACTATGTTATCGGTCACGCGATCCTGCATAACGCTTCGGAAGGTGTTATCGCAGATTGCTATCTGAATAATTCAGAAAAAGGAGTTACCACAAAGGAGCTCATTAAAAACGGAGATGTCGTTGCGCTGTCGATCAACGCAAACGAGCTTGTCCATAAAGGCGCCGAGGTTGTGCACGGAGTAATACGCGAGGTAAGCGTAGTTCTCTCCCCCGCAAACCCAGGCGCTTTAATTATGCCCACATCAATCGCTCACTCCTCTGATGGTGAAGAAATCATCAAGGAAGCAGAGATCTTTACCGGTTACCCCCTTATCGAAGACGAAGAGGAGATTACTCATTCGTCAGACGACAAGGGTGAAGAGGAGATCGCTCATTCATCAGACGACAAAGAAGAAGAGCCCGAGAAGAAAGAAAGCAAGGATGAGAAAAGCGAAGATAAAACACCTATCAAAGACGTTCTCGACACGATGAACGATGAACAGCGTCACGCAGTTGACATCCTTGTTGGCGGCATTATCGCTGAATTCCAGGAAAGAGATAAGGCTGAAGATACCAAAAAACCCAAAGATTCCGAGGAGGAAAATGAAATGAAACACAACGTGTTTGAGTCTAGCGGATCCAACGCACGCAACACACTTTCTCACGCCGATCAGGCAACAATTCTGCAGATGGCAAAAGAGCCCGGTATGACTCTGCAGACTGCAATCACCACTTTCGCAGCAGATAATAAACTTGAACTCATGCATGACGCGATCAGCAGCGGTTTTGTTCAGAACACCCAGCAGGACGGCAACGTGACGTGGCTGTTCCCTGAGTATAAAGATCTCGGTCCGGCTGCCCCCGAGCTTCTGACAAATGATCAGGGCTGGATCAGCACCGTACTCAATAAAGTTCATAAGAGCCCTATCTCCAGGATCAGAACCCGCTTTGTCGACATCCGAAACGTCGAAAGCGCACACGATGATCTTCGTGCAAGAGGTTACCAGAAGGGTAAAGAGAAGCAGCTTACCGGCAACTTCAAGCTGGTCCGCAGAACCACAGATCCTCAGACCATCTATGTGAAGTCTCAGCTCCACAGGGATGATATCATCGACATCACCGATTTCGATTACGTCCAGTATCTGTATAACATCGATCGTATGCAGCTGAATGAGGAGCTTGCCATGGCTATCATGCTTGGCGATTTCCGTCAGGACAGCGATGCAGACAAGATCTTCCCTGAGCACATTCGTCCTATCTGGACCGACGATGATCTGTATACAATGCATCACGATTTCGATATCGCAGACGCTCGTACAAGACTGCAGGGTACCGAGACCGGCAGCTTCTTCGGCGACAACTATGTCTACGCAGAAGGCCTGATCGAGCAGTGCCTGTATGCCCGTGAGAAATTCAAAGGATCTGGTACTCCCGATTTCTACATGACTCCTCATATGCTGAATGTCATGCTTCTGTCTCGTGATCGCAACGGCCGCCGCATCTTCGCCTCCAAGGCTGAACTGGCATCCGCTCTCAACGTTGGCAGCATCGTTACTGCAGAGCAGTTTGCAGATCGTGTCCGTACTGACAGCAAGAATGCACAGCACAAGCTCCTTGGTCTGATCGTCAATATGGCTGACTACTCTCTTGGTGCTACCAAGGGTGGTGAGATCACTCACTTCACTCAGTTCGACATCGACTTCAACATGCAGAAGAGTCTTCTGGAAACTCGCTGCTCCGGCGCTCTGACCAAAGTATATTCCGCGATCGCAATCGAGGAGCCCGTAACCGGAAGCTGATAAGGAGGTGATCCTATGTCTAACACAACAAAGAAAGATGCCCTGAAGGCTATTCTTACTGCGTTTGGCCAGACTACTAACGCAAAGACAGAGAAGGCCCTTCTGTTTCAGATTGCAGAATCTTTTCAGGCAGCTGTAGAAGAAGGAAGTATCGTGATCAACGTTCTTGAGCTTCCTGATGTGAGTGCTTCTGATAACGGCAAAATCCTTGGCGTTGCCAATGGTGAGTGGGCTGTTATTGACGCACCGGTTGAGCTTCCGTCAGTTAGTTCTACCGACAATGGTAATGTTCTTGGTGTTGTCGAAGGTGAGTGGGGCGTTATGAGTACCGACTCTTTCATTAGGGACAGCACCGCCGAACCCGAGATTTAATGTAAATCAAAGGGGATTTCAAAATGAGTAAATATTTTGGAAAAATCGGCTACGGTGTAACTGAGGAAACTCGACCTGGAGTCAACGAAGTGCAGATTACAGAGAGAGAATATTATGGTGATATCGTAAGGAACTCACGCCGTTTAGAAGATGGTGGAAAAGTCAACGACGATCTGAAAATAAACATGACGCTCAGCATCGTGGCCGACCCCTTTGCATATCAGAACTTTCATCAGCTTAAATACGCGGAATACATGGGCGCTAGATGGAAAGCAACCTCGGTAGAACCGCAGTATCCAAGGCTAATAATCACTTTAGGAGGTGTATACAATGGGGAAGATGGTTAACGACCGTCTTGAACTACACGAGCTTCTCTGCCAGATTCTTGGCTCTCGTAATGTATATTTCCAGCCTCCAGAGTCTGTAAAGATGAAGTATCCGGCTATAAGATATAGTCGAAACGAAATAGCAAACACATCGGCCGATAATATCGTATACAAGCAGGACGTGTCATATATGATAACGGTTATTGACAGAGATCCAGATAGCGCAATCGTCGAACTGATTTCGCAAATACCACGAATTGTATTTGATCGTCACTATGTTGCGGATAATTTGAACCACGATGTATTTACACTATTTGTATAAGGAGAAAAACTATGCCTAACAATAAGCCTAAACTTGTATGGGACAAAGTTGGAGAAAAACTGTGGGAGACAGGTGTAGATCGCACCGTTCTGTTTCCTATGAACGATCAGGGCGGATACGCAGCCGGCGTTGCCTGGAGTGGTATCACCGCGATCAACGAGTCTCCGTCTGGCGCGGAGCCCACAAAGATTTATGCAGACAATATCGTATACGGCGTTCTGATGTCGCCCGAGGAAGACGCTCTGACGATCGAAGCGTTTACCTATCCTGATGAATATGCGGAGTGCATTGGCGAAGCGACCGTCGGCACTGGCGCTGTGATCAAGCAGCAGAACCACAAGCATTTCGGCCTGGCATATCGTACTATGATAGGCAACGACACTGTCGGTACAGAACACGGTTATAAGATCCACATCTTCTGGGATTGCGTCGCGGGCGCTTCCGAAGACAGCAACTCCACAATCAACGACAGTCCTGAACAGAAGACCTTCTCTTGGTCTGTTACTACTCTTCCCGTTGCTGCTACCGGCTTCCAGCCTACAGCTTCAATGGTTCTGGATTCCACAAAGGTTCCGGATGCAAAACTGACCCAGATCGAGACTCTTCTGTATGGAACAGCCGGTACGGGTGAGGGCGGTACTGGCGGCACCGATGCTTCCCTGCCCACCTTCGACGCCATCAAGGCTATTCTTGACGCCACCTGAAAACCAGACGAGCTGATCGACAGCTATGATGATGCTGTTATAGACGATGAAGGTCATATAATAAAAACGACATAACTTACAGGCTACTTGGACAAAATCTGAGTAGCCTTTTATTTTAAACCAGAGAGGAGATATCACATGATTAGCAAAACAATTAAATATGTAGATTATAACGGCGTAGAAAAAATCGGTACATACTGGTTCAACATGTCTCGAGCGGATCTCATCGATCTGGAGATGAAAGGTGAAGAGGGCTGGTTTGATCGCATTAAGAAACTCGTGAACGAGCAGCGTATGCGGGAGGCGTATGTCGCGATCGAGCAGTTTATCAAGGATTCTTACGGCGTGAAGACACCCGACGGTGGTTTCGACAAAGATCCCAAGCACCTGAAAGCTTTTCGTGATTCCGAGGCTTACTCGATCATGATGTGGGAGTTTGTCAACAACCCCGAGACGTTTGCAGATTTCGTGAACGGCATCGTTGCATCCGTGAAAAAGAGTGTGGATGCTGTAGACATCGACGCCAGGATCGCCGAAGCTACAAAGAAACAGGGGCAGGTGATGAATTTTGTTACCCCTTCGAATACCTGATCAGGAATACTGGAATCCCATAGAAGAACGGTTCATCACTGTTAAGGGCTGTGATATTGAGCTGGAACACAGTTTGTACTCAGTTTCAAAATGGGAGTCAAAATGGCACATTCCGTTTCATGATGATCGGAAAGAAAAGACCGCAGAACAGAACATCGATTATGTAAGGTGTATGTGTCTTACAAAAGATGTTGATCCTGCAGTTTTCAATTATCTGACAACGGAAAACGCAAAAGAGATTTCTGAATATATCGGAGACAAAGCCACAGCAACATGGTTTAGCGATCATGGAAAACGCAGCGGAAAAAAGGAAATTATAACAGCGGAGATTATTTATTACTGGATGTCTGTGTATAACTTGCCTGAAAGCTATCAACACTGGCATTTGAATAAACTGATGACCCTCTTACGAGTGTGTGCTGAGAAGAATAACCCGGATAAAGGAAAGAAAGTACCTACTTCTAACATGGCTGCTCAGCGAAGAGCACTTAATGCTGCTAGACGAAAGAAATACAACACAAGAGGATAATGCGATGTTAATGCAGTGGAAAACCTCCGGAGACTTTATGCAAGTCGATGGATTTCTCAACAAGTTCAAACGCGGTTTGATGCTGATGGATTTGAATAAATTCGGAAGAAAGGGAGTTGAAGCGTTATCTGCTGCAACGCCATATGATACAGGCTTGACGGCATCCTCTTGGTATTACGAGATCGATCAGAAACCGGATTCCGTTGTTATAAGTTTTTGTAATAAGAATGTAAATAAGGGTGTTCCGATTGCGATTATTCTGCAGTACGGACACGGAACTCGAAATGGCGGCTGGGTAGAAGGGCGAGATTATATCAACCCCGCTCTCCAGCCTCTTTTTGACAAAATTTTAGCTGACGCGTGGAAGGAGGTGACTAAGTGAGCGCACCTGTTGAAGAACGAGTAGGTCGAATAAGTACCGAATTAACGTTTAAAAATGACAGCTTCGAACAGAGGGTAGAGCAGTCTATCGGGACGTTAAGAAAACTTAAAGAAGCACTGAATTTCAAAGGATGCGAGGCGTCTTTCGATGAAGTAGCAAAGGCTGCTGATAACTTTCACTTGGACAAAATCTCCAGCGGTATAGATCAACTGACGAAACGGTTCTCTCTTATGGGAATTGTCGGTATGACAAATATTGTCGATCTTACCAGAGCTATACGAGGCAAATTGCTCGGTGCTGTTAATACCGTGACAGGAAAAATCGTCGAGGGCGGTAAACGTCGAGCTATGAATGTTGAGCAGGCTCGATTTCTCTTGCAGGGTCTTGTAGAGGATTCTTCTGATATCGAAGAAATCATGAATAATGCTAAAGACTCGGTTACAGACACTGCTTATGGTTACGATCAGGCCGCCATGGCAGCAGCACAGTTTGCTACATCAGGTGTTAAAGCTGGCGAGCAGATGACTAGAACTTTGGCTGGTGTCGCGGGTGTTGCTGCTACAACAAACTCCGAGTATTCAGCTATTTCTACAATATTCACTCAGGTTGCCGGTAAAGGCAGACTTATGGGTGACGAATTACTTCAGCTGTCTAGTAGAGGTCTTAATGCGGCAGCCATCCTTGCTAAGTATTTCAATGATGTAAACGCAGGATCGGCCAAAGCTAACGAAGCTGTAAGCAGCTCCATTAAAGAATTAACTAAAGGTCTGCAGATTACTGAAGGTGAAATCCGTGAATGGACGTCCAAGGGTAAAATCTCGTTTGATATGTTTGCCAGTGCCATGTCTGAAACATTCGGCGAACACGCAAAAGACGCTAATAAAACTCTTACAGGCGTTCTCAGCAACGTTAACGCAAGGTTTTCTCAGATTGGTGAGAAATTTGTTACTCCTTTGGTGCAGCAGGAAGGGCCGCTTGTTAGTTTCTTCAACACCATCAAGGATAAACTCGCCGAGGTCAGAGATAACGTTGACCCCCTTGCGAAGCTGTTTGATGGCGTAGTTATCAGAGGTCTTTCTGAGTTAGAAAGTAAGATAAAGAATATCCCGGTTAACGACTTCTTTAAAAGTTTTAACAAAGGTGTTATTTCAGCAGCAAACGGTCTGTCACCGTTTTATTTCATCACAAAAGATGTGATCGAGGGTCTCGGATTAACCGAAAAACAACTCTCAGCTCTTGAACAAACTCTTTATGATACGGCTAAAGATCATGGTGTGTCGATAGATAAAATGATCGCCGCAGATGGTAAATTCTTCGACACACTTAAAAACGGCTGGCTTACCATCGATTTGTTTAAAGAGGCTCTGAATAGAACTTTTGGTAAAGAGGAAACTGAAGAAGTTGTAAAGAATATGAGCGGTGTTCGCGAAGCTGCTCTTGCCACAATCCGAGGCGATTATGGTGATGGTGCTGAACGAATCACAAAACTGACTGAAGCTGGTTTTGACGCAAAAGCTGTTCAGGATTATGTGGACAAGGTCCATGAAGCAGCTGGTGGAACGTGGAATTTCACAGAAGCCATGCTTGATGCCATCGACGCCGAAATGGGCAACACTGAAGCTTTAACAAAACTTAGTGATAAACAGCTCGAGTCTAAAGGATATACTGAGGAGCAGATCCAAGGGCTTAGAGAATTATCAAAAGTCGCAAAGGAGACTGGTACTCCTCTAAACAAATTGCTTGAGAATGCCAAAGATCCCTTCTACGGCGTTAAACTCATTTTAGAATCAGCGTCCAATCTTCTTTCTAATTTTGGAAAGATCGCAGGTGCTGCTAAAGACGCATTTAAAGAAGTATTTCCTCCTGTTCTTTCGGTTCAGATTATGGGTTTTCTTGTTAAACTTAATAATCTGTCCAAAACACTCATGATGAGTGATGAAACCGCCGATAAATTTAGACGGACGTTCAGAGGACTTTTCTCAGTTGTTCGCCTTGTCTTAGATTTTGCAACAGCCAAAATCGGAACATACGGACCCGTAATCATCAAGGTAACATCGTCTATTCTCGATTTAATTCTTAGTGTTACTGCTAGTATCGGTGACTTTGTATTCGGACTCGCTAATGCTGTTCGTGAAGGCGAGATATTTAATAAGATATTTAGTATCGTTGGTTTTGTTCTCAACGCTATTGTTGGGGCTGGCGGTAAGGTAGTATCGATTATTGCCGGTATTGTTGGTGGTATTGCGAACTTCGTAGGAAAACAGAACATTCTTATGAAGATCATCACATTCCTGTCTGATAGACTCGGCAAAATATCAGAATTTCTCAACGGAATACAGAAAGCGGCATCCGTCGGAGTGAAAATGCCGGGAATCGAATCCCTTGTAAAGGCACTTACTGCGCTGAAAGACGTGGTCGGCGATAAAGTTCTCGGACCCGCTCTTGAGAAAATCACAAGTTTCTTTAGCGGGAAAAAGTTCAATCTTCCCAACACATCTGGACTGTTAACATCTCTTCAGAAGATCGTTGATCTTTTGGCCTCCGGTCTTTCCAAGGCTATAACGACTATTACCAACAAACTTTCTAAATTTGACTTTAATAAAGCGTTTAAATCTATCAGCGCTTTTATCGATAAAGTAAAAGTTAACTATGGAATTCCGATCGTTGATAAACTTGTTAATCTGTTTAGTATAATCAAGTCGCATCTGCCGTCTGTGGAAAGTGTTACAACTGCTTTGCAGAATCTGTTCGGCTTTATCGGAAACAACATTGCACTTCCAGCTTTCGATGCCATCGTTACATTCGTTAATACTCTTGTTGAAAACGGTCCGTCGATCGAGTCTGTTACGACGTTCTTGAAATCGTTGTTTGACGTAATAGCATCGAATTTCAAAATGCCTGGTTTTGACAACTTTGTTAGCGTAATGGACAAGTTGAAAGGTCTGGTTCCTGATATTGAATCGGCCGCAACTAACACTTCTAATCTTGCAGCAGCCGCGTCTGGTGATTTTAGTTTTGCTGGACTGGACAAATTTAAAGAAGCTGTCGAGAAAGTTAAGCAGCAGTTTGTCGATCCGTGGGTTGATAAAGTAAAAGACTTTATAAAGAGTTTACAGGAGACCTACAACCTTCCTGGACCTGAAAAGATTAAGATCGTATTTGAGGAAATTGGTAAGGCTATTAAGAATCTCGATCCGGATACCGTATACATGTGGTTATCCAGGATTCAAGGCATTCTTATGGTAATGGCAGCGACGAAAGCTATAAAGAATATTGCGGATTCGTTTGCTGGTGTGGCTGATGCGTTTAAGGGTATCGGTGATAGTTTCAGAGGAATTGCTACAGCGTTTAGTAGCATAGGTACAAGTCTGTCTGGTGGTATCACAATGATATCCACGTCTATTACAGATGTTTTCAAACAGATTAAAACGAACCTCAAAGCCAGTATGATTCTTAAAATCGCTATAGCGGTTGGTATTTTAACGGCTTCTATGTGGGTTCTGTCGAAGATACCTAGTGATAAATGGGGTCAAGTATTTGACTTGTTTGCCGAATTATCAGCATGTCTTGCTGGTATGTATGCTGTTATAGGTTTTGTTAACAGTAAGTTTGGAGGTGATGTCGAAGGTGCTGCTGGTGCGGTAGTCAGCTTTGCTGCTGCTATCTGGATTATGGCTAGCGCTATGCACAAGTTAAAAGACTTTACAATGGACGAACTGGTATATGCCGGATCTGTTGTAGGCTTTTTAGCTGTTGTGCTTGGCATCGCTATTCAAGCGTTCCGAGGGTTGGAAACAAACATCCCAGACCTTTTTGGGCCGATCTCTTTTGCGATTGCAGTAGATTTACTTGCGTTGGCTGTTGCCGCTCTCGGAACAATACCAAAAGAGAAAGTTGATCAAGGCGTATCAAGAGCAATCGCAGTTATGATCGGCTTAGCCGCTGCTTTGCGGTTGACTCATATATTCTCATCATTCCATTTTGGTTTCGGAGACATATTAGCTCCGTTAACCTTTGTTGCAGCTATATTTATTCTGGCTATTGATATAATTGCTATCGGCGCAATACCTCAGGCTTTGTTCGACCGTTCGATTGAAAGGATGAACGGAATAATCGTGTTCTTTGAAATAGCGTTACTATTTCTTAGAATCGTTCCAACTAATATAGCGAACGCTCTTGTTCCTTTAACATTGACGACCGCGTTATTTATACTCGCGCTTGATATTGTTGCTTTAGGTTTGATTCCTGAAGAATTGATCAAGGCCGGTGGTGCAAGAGCCGCTTTATGTTTAACAGCTCTTGCCGGTGCTGCAGGTATTATGAACCATATGTCAGGCGACGCTAAGATGGCGCTCGCTAATTCTCTTGTTCCTGTGAGTTTGGCTAGAGCTGTTTTAATTCTGGCACTAGCTATTGCTTTGATTGGAATTGTAGCTAAATACGGTGATGTTGCTACGGGCTTCTTAATCGCGATGGGTACTCTTGTATTTGTTAGTCAACTCAGCGCTGGTTATGCTCAGATGATGAAAGACGTAAAAGTCTCACCCATGGCGATAGCAAGTCTTATTGCGTTTACTGTAGCTGTAGGTTTGCTGTCGCTGGAAATTGCATTGCTCGGAAAGATAGTAACGATCGATGATGCTATAGCTGGTGCCCTGGTTGCTATAGCGGCAGCTGGTGCCCTGGGAATCATGGCAGACATGTTCTCAAGAATTAAATTGTCGGCGGCAATGATTATAGCTCCCATTGAATTTGTCATCGTACTTGGCGTGTTGATGACTGAAATCGCGTGGCTTGGATGGATTCCGGAGAATGTTGTTTCTAAAGGAATCGCTTTGGCCATGGGTGCTGTTTTATCGCTTATTGCATTAGCAATGGCGTTTGACAGATTTGGAAATATATCTCCGAAATCTTTATTAGTACCAATCGCCCTTATCGCAACGATGTTTGTAATGATCGAAATGCTTCGAGAGCTTGGTGCCATGGATCCTGCTGAATTCAATCAGGGTCTAAGCGGTATTGTCGCTATTATGGCCGGTTTAGCACTTGCTATTTACGGCTTGACATTATTAGCACCAAATCTACAACAGCTTGTTAGTACGTTCAAGCAATTCGCAGTTGGTGCTATCGGCCTAGCCGCTGCGTTCGCTATAGTTAGTGGCGGTATGATACTGCTTGCAATCGCGTTGACAACGATGGCAAACGTTCCTATTGATACAGTCAACGCAGCAATGTTTGCCATGGTTGCAGTTTTGATAGCGCTTGGCGTGGGTGCAAAACTTATCAAAGGAGTTATACCAGAACTTGCTGCTTTAACATTTGCGTTTGTCGCTGTTTGCGCATCCATGATTTTATTTGCCGGTGCGATGACCATGATACAAGACGTAAAGTGGGAAACTATTCTCGCTGCAACAATGGGTCTTGCTTTGTGTATCATTGCACTTGCGGCGGCTGCTAGTTTTGGTGCTGTTCCGTTGTTAGCAGCTGGTGCGGCAGTTCTCATGCTTGGAGGTGCTGCTGTTCTTGTCGGAGTTGCTTTTGGTATTGCTTCGGCCGCAGCGGTCGTTATGGCCACAGCCCTTCAAAGCATTAAAGACGTAGATCCGTGGACCATCGCGACTTTCCTCCTTGGTATGGCTGCTGCTATTATAGCACTCGGTGTTGCTGCCGCTATCGGTGGTATTCCGATATTGGCTGTTGGTGCAGCTTTCTTGTTTGCCGGTGCTGGTGCTCTCATGGCTGCAGCAGCGTTTGCGATGTTTGTCGGAACGATGCCGGCGTTTCTTGAACAGCTCAACACAGTAGCTCAAGGATTTATAGATTTTGGCGGAAATGTTGTTGCTGGAATCAGAGATGGTATTTTAAATGCTATACCAGAACCTATCAAAGCTATTGGCGCTACTGCTGGCGGTATTGTCGAAACATTCAAGAGCTTACTTGGCATTCAGTCACCTTCGACTGTTATGAGCGCTCTTTCTATGTTTATCCCCGCTGGTGTTGGACAAGGCATTCTCACCGGTTCACCCATGGCAACCGGAGCGATGAATGATATGTCCAATAACATGCTCAATACCTTCAATACTAACATGTTTGGCGAGGGTGGCATTGGAAACAGCGGTAGCCAGATTACAGCACTTCTTGCCGGACAGATCAACGCCGGTGCTCCTGAAGCAAACACTGCAGCAGGAGAGTTGGCGAATACGACAAATAACAGCCTTTCTGAAGGTATTTCCGGTTTTGACTATTCGTCTCTGTCGTCGTTTATACCTGGTGAAATTGGAACCGGTATTACGGATAATAGCGGAGACGCAACAGCTGGTATCGACGATATGACCAGCAAGATGATGGAAGAGTTTGGCGTTAATCTGGACGATTACGATATCTCTAGTATGACTGCCGAAATTCCAAGTTTAGCAGGTCAGGGCGTTACCGATAATCAGGATTTGTTTAGTGATTCTGCACTAGACATGTTGACAAACGGTAACAGTGATATGTCCAAGTGGATCGGTGGAGGTAAATTATCTTCAACTGGTGGCGACTTCGATTCCGAATTAGCCAAAGGAATTAAATCCAAATCTGGCAAGGTTGAAGATGCCGCTAAAGACGTCGCTAGAGATGCTGCGAAAGCCGCTGGAAGAACTGATTCTCGCTGGCATGAAGCTGGTAGAGATATCGTAGAAGGTCTTGCTCACGGCATTCGAAGTGGATCTAGTAGAGCAATTAACGCCGCAGTTGATGTTGCTGTTTCTGCTTATAGGGCAGCAAAATCTGCATTGTCTATTAACTCACCTTCAAAGCTTTTCGCTAAACTTGGCGAAGGAATCGATGAAGGTTTTGTTAAGGGTATGCGGGACAAAGAGAATCTGGTCACCGGACAGTCCGAGCAGCTTGTTAGGGGTATGCTCGAATCGTCCAAATCTCTTATTGATGACCTAGCCGATCTTGTTAGCGGTGATATGATTGATGATCCGACAATCACTCCGGTGTTGGATTTATCTGAATTTCAAAATGGAGCAAATAGACTGTATTCTATGATGAGTGATGCCGATCGGTTTTCATTCCACGGCAACGTCGATCTTGCGAATAGTACGTCGCGTGCTGTATCTACTGAACAGCGCAGACAGCAGGAGTCTAACGACCAGATGATGAGCACTCTAATTAATGCTATTAATGGCTTGTCAGCTCTCATTGGTAACACAGGTAATGTTTACAATGTAAACGGCGTAACATACGATGACGGCAGCAATGTATCGTCCGCTGTCAGATCGCTTATTCGTGCCGCTAAGATTGAAGGGAGGGCATAATGCCAACAGTTCTTCAAGGCTCCTATAACATGGTGTCCAAACTCCAGGTGCGGTTGCAGAACGGAACCGATCGTTTGTTATATGCTACCTGGGAATGGAAAAAGAAGAATACCGATAAATACAAAGTAACCTGGAGATATTACACGGGTGACGGAGTATGGTTTATCGGTAGCGAATCTGAAGAAAAATACGGCAGTGCCGGGTGGTCCGTGCGAGTTACTTATACGGCTCCCAACAATGCCTTAAAAGTTTCTTGTAGTGTTAAGCCGATTTCTCAGACTTACGAAAAGAAAACCGGTAAAAAGACCTCAACTCAAGTTTCGTATTGGACGGCGCAGGAAAAGACTGAAACGTATGAATTTGAAAACGCCGGTCTTCCTGCCACACCGTCTACTCCATCGATAAAGATTGAAAATGACTATACGTTGGTTGTTGAGTTAGATGTTCCAGACAAAAAAACTCAGACGATCGAGTTTGAGATCGTACAAAACAATAAAA
>AUXO015397178.1_pt1 | contig 20682 bp, 16 predicted proteins | sample 768731 | NCBI WGS metagenome assembly AUXO01 (sample SAMN02715735, study PRJNA202380) | gut metagenome | biome: sheep rumen | host: Ovis aries | place: New Zealand: Palmerston North
GCAGATCATATGATTAAGACCTTTGACAAATTATTAAGTTTAAGACCACATTGCTGTGCAGGAAATTATTTGTTATTCTGTAGTTACACACAAGGTGAAAGATTAGATGAAATAATTAGAATAGGTTTTTCTGAATTAACTACAGTTAAGAATAATTTGACAATACAGGTTGAATATGATTTCAAACTTGCTTGTGCAAGTGGATTTAATCCAAGATATTCTGCATCAAAATCACAACAGGCTTCTGGAAAATCATATGAATATATTGCTGGAAAGAAAACAAGAATTATTATTCCTACATAAAAATAAAGGAGGTTAATCGACCTCCTTTTTACATTTTTAATATTTCATTTGCAAATTTTAGAATACCTTTAACATGTATATTTGTAATTGCTTGTCTTCCTTCTTCTGATAATAAAAATTGCACATCTTCTACATTGTCTTGAAACATATTTTCTGTTAATATTGCCGGCATATTTGCACCATAAATTACAGTGAAGTTTGATTCATAATCAGGATCTCCATCAGAAATATCTTTTCTCATTTTTTGTTTTAATGGAGGAAGAATTTCTTCTGCAATATTATATAGACAAGTAGCAAGCTTATCTGAATAATTTTGCCCCTTTGTTGTCCAAACAGACCATCCTCTAGCATTCATCCATTGATGACCATTTCCTGCAGCATTTGAATGAACTGAAATGAATACATATTTTTTATTTGTATTCTTTGCTTTATGACTGTTTGCTCTTTTATAACGAGTAGTTAATAAAACGTCCTTTTCTTCTGTGACTGTAACAAATACTTCAACACCATATTTTTCAAGTTCAGTCTTAATTCTATTAACTATATCTCTTGAAAATTCATATTCTCTAAAATATAATGCAGGAAGATTTTTCTTATCGCTTGCATAAGGAGAACGTTTACCTGGAGTATCACTTCCATGACCAGGATCTAAACAAACACAGAGGTTAGGATATTGCTTATATTCAGGAGCTGATGTACTATTTACATTTTCCTTTACATCATCACCATCGTCCTCTAAATTATCTTGGTCTGCTTCTACAGTTGTTTCAATTATATCGATAATACTAGAATCTATATTAATAGAAGTATTTTCAATATCAGAAGAAGTTTCAGATTTTTTCTTTGAAAAAATCTTTGAAAAAAGTTCTAATAACCATTTCATAATATTACGATTATTTATTATATCTATCTTCAACTAATAAATAATTTGAAATTAAATATACTTATAAATGAAGATTAATTACTTGCAAGAATCTGTATTTGGTTCATATAAAAATAAAACACAAGATAAATTAAAAAACATTAAACAAGAGACTGCAAGGATTTCAAACAAGTGGTTTCAAGAAAATGTTGTACCTAAAATATTAGATTATTATATACCAAAAGTTTTAGAGTTTTCTAATACTATATGTAAACAAGAAAGAGGTATTGAAATATTATGTGATCGTAATAGTGCTGTTCCAAAAAATGATGGGGCTGTAGTTGATATTAAAGAAGAAAACGGAAAAATTTTAATAAAACAATATTTAGTATATAAAGATATTAGCTCATATAATAATTTATATTTTTTAAAAAATGAAACATTTGAAATATTTGATGAAATAGAAGATTACATTTCAAAGAATTTTGGAGAATGTAAAATTATATTAACAATAGCTAAAATTATTAATGGTAATAAATGGTTTAATTTTTATGATTCAGCTAAACATGATTTAGTTGAAATTCCATTTTTACAAGATCCATCAAATGATTATCCAATTATAGAAATTATTATTAGTAACAAAGAAATGACATCTTTAGATAAAGTTTTTAATTTTTTTAATAGATTTGAAAATGCTTTACCTATTTTACCAAGTTTAAATCTTGCAAGTTGTAATAATTTAACTTCATTTGATAGTAAAATTCCTTTAAAATCTTTTAAGATTGGACGAATATTTTTATGGGGTGGAGCTAATTTAACATCATTTAAAGGATGGCAGAAGTTTATGGTAGATGATGATCCAAAAGTTATATACAATGTAAATTCAATTTTAGATAGTACAGCAGCTTCTCATGTAAGATATGAAATAAAAAAGGAGTTTGATGTTGATAAACCTGCATTCGAATTAGCAACAAATGGAAAAATACCTAAAAAGTATTTACTTTATTTAAGTGAAATAAAACGTCGACAATTAGAAAATTATAATCGTGCATTAAAAACACATAAATCAGAAGATGATGTTGAAGATTTAGATGTTGAAGGTGCTAAAATTAATTACTTAGAATATCATTTAAAAACTGAAAAGGTTAAACAATATGACCATGATCCTTTAACTTTTATAGGATTTGCAAAAATAAAATAGGAGTAACTCAAGTTACTCCTTTATTTTTACCAAGCAATTTCAACTCCTTGAGAATAAGGTTTATCCATTTCCTGTCTTCTAAGTTTTGTGTGAAAAACCTTTTTTAATTTCTTTTTTACTTTAAGCCATCTTTTACTACGGCTTTTCATAAAATCATCTGGATAATTCTTTAATGAAATCATAATTAAAGATATTTAATTTTACCAATGTATTGTATATCAGGTTCAAATACAGTCTCAAATGATGGAACATTTAATAATAATCTATTTTTAAGACAATGTTTTACCATATTAAACACATCTTTCATTATTAAACCTGACTCTAATGTTGGTAATACATAGCAGAATTTGAATTTCGCAGAACAAAGATATTCATAATATCTCATAATAATTATTATTTCAGAATCATAATTGAGTAATTCTGTTTTGAAATGATCTGCGTCTTTTGTTAAATCAAAATCTTCATATCCTTTATAAACTAATGCAGTAGGATCTTCTAATAAATTATCAGTCTCTATTTGGAAATCATGTTTATTTTCAATATGAAGAAATGGATTTTTTTCTATATTATCTTTATCTGATTTTTCTTTTGCTTGACCTTTTTGTGGTTTTGGTTTTATTGATGCCATATTATAAATAAATCTCTTTTAAATTATATAAGTACAATTTACAAACGATAAATATAAAAATTTAAATAATGACAAATTATGCCAGGTTGGGAATTTGATAGAAGAACAGGTACAATGATTCCAAAGAAAGCTACCGGATTAGAATTTTATAATGTTAATGGTGGTCTTAAAGTAATTGATAATGATTTAGGAACATCATTTATCATTTTAAGATCTAATGATTCAATAGGTTATGCTCAAGGTATTGCTGGTACAAGAGGAGTCAAATTGTATGATTATAATAAAGCTCAAAGAATTGCAGAAAGAGTTAAAAGATGTTTACCTACATCTCAATATACAGATTATAGAAAATTCTGTAGAGGTGTAAGGGAAAATCAAATGAGTGATGAAGATAAAGCATTACTTGAAACTCTTGTTAATGGATATAAAGGAAATAGTTTAAATGAAGCTCTTAATGAACTTGATTATTCAACTGGGGTATTAAATCCAAAAAATTCTGATTTTCAAACAAGGGGTGCTACAGATTATCATGGTGTATCAGGATTAATTAAGTCTTTGCCAAGTATGATAATTTCATTTATTATATGCCCTCCATTAGCAATGATAAAATTATTAGGTGCAGTGAGAATTAGAACAGAAAAACGTTGGTTAAAGACAATGTTTAATACAAATACATGGGAAGATTTTATTGCAATGCCTAATGAGAAGAAAGAAGAGCTTAAAAAGAAAATGAAAGATAAGCTTGCTGAAAAAACTCAATATTATTATTCTGAATTAGCAAATGGTGAAATCATAAAAGTTCCTGCTTGTAGTAAACTTGAAGCAAGAGATATGATTTTAGCAATTGAAAGAGAAGATATTGAAAAGAGATATGCAAAATATAATAATGCATATTCAAGCATTGATGGAAATGAAGTAGAACCTCATATATATGATGCAACCAGTGAAACCCCTTCATTCTATAGTAATCTATGTCAAGGAGATGAAAAGAATAAAGTAAAAATGTGGGTAGTAAAGTTCAATGATGGGCAAGCTTGTTATGCATTTGGGTTAGATGGTCAAAGAGACCAGATAATGAAAGAAGCAGAAGAATCTAAAAAAGCTATTATAGATTATTATAAGAATGTTGTATTGAAATCAAGAGACGGTGATGATAATGATAAGAATAAAAAAATGAAACATCTTGGAATTGGTAAAGGTAAAGATGGAGAAATGAGCGGTGATTATGATGAGATTGATGAATTATTTACCCCACCAAAAGTAGATGATATGATTGAAATTAAGAATATCAGTATGTATTCTCCAATTACAACAGCAAATGAAAAAGATTTTGGTGAACCTACTACATCTGTATTATCATGGAATCCTAAACAGTATCCTCAATATATTTTGAATTTTGGTGAAACAGAAGATAGCAAAAATCCAGCAATGATGCAAATTAAAGTTCCTGCATCAAAAGATGACGAATTGTCAGAAATTATTTTAAAGAGTATTATTAATGGTTTATCAGATTTCATACAGCAAGAATCTAATACTATAACAACAGTTACTAATAATCAGAATATAAATTGGGTTATAGAAAGATATGAAGTAAATAATAGTACATTCAATATTGTTTGTATTGATAATAGACAAAAAGATGCAAGTGGGAATGTTACATCAGGAATAGATCGTAATGTTAATTATCCTAATTGTATAATGTATTCTGAAATTAATAATATTTTAAGAACTGTTGAAGAAAGTTTTAGAAATGCTTTCTCTGATGCAAATCTTGAAAGAGGTGTAAGAAATGAATATAATACTAATTATATAAATGGTAAAGTATTAAAAGAAGAAATCAAAAAAGAAGATACTACAATTAACTGGAATGAATGTTGGAAAAAATTATTAGAAGAAATTAAACCAAACTATACTGTTAAAGGAGAAGTTGTTAAACAATCTGGTGGTGATAAAATAAGACAAGATGTTAGTATAAAAATTGCTGCATAAAATAAAAGGTTCTCGTTGAGAACCTTTTATTATGTTTAATGACCAGTAGATGGATCTATTCCTCCATAAGATGTTCCTCCAGTAGATGAAACAACACCTGAAACAATTGTACCTCCAGAGAAATAAGTACCACTGCCACCATATTGTTTTGTAATTGGGTCTTGTGTTACCCTAAAAGAAACATAATCTCCTGATACATATATATATGTCATATGATACCAGGTTACACCTGTTCCTAGATACCTACCAGTTCCACTACCAGTCATATATGCTAATTCAATTGTAGAATAATTAAGTTCTAAATGCGCAATACCATATAAATCTCCACCAGTACAACTAATAAGACCTGAAGATCCTTGTGGATTTTTTGGAATATTACAATATCTTCCTGAAGTAAGTGACCATCCATGAAAATTATATACTGTAGGATTATAATCTGTAGGTATAGATGTATTAGGAGTAGAATAACCTGTTGGTGCTCCTGCAGCATAAGTAATAATATTTGCACCACTTAATGGATCACCATTCCAATCATTATACCCCTCTTTTTTTGTTACTACAGATGATCTACAATTCTTTTTAATATACAAATATAAATCCTCAAATCTATTGCTTCCAACATTTGAATTATTTTGTCTATACACCCATAAAATTATATCTGCACCTTCACTTTCTACACCGGATGATATACTAAAGTGTAATGAAGTAGGAGGATCATATGTATAATTTGTTTGTATCCCCACATTATATCCAACAGTATCATTCATTGTTACATAATATTCTTGAGTTCCATTTGAATATGTATTACTAATTGTATTATTTGTTTCAGTGTCTATAGATTTTGACCAAGTTACATTTTTGTATATTGGAGGAGCATATTTTTGAGGGTCGTTAGAGGGTGGATCAGGAGGATATACTGGATCTGGCTCTGGATTTATATTTTGTCTAAGTACGATATTAACATCAAATGCAAATGATAACCCAGCCGTTCCTGGATCATTTCCTAATGCAATAGGAGAATACTCATAAGAATTTAAATATCCATAATAATTGTTAATATTATCATCATCATAAGATTGTATTGCAGGTGTTCCATCTGAATTTATATCTAATGCATCTATAACTCCTACAACACCGTGTTCTTTTGAATTATTATTCATTAAACGTTGTGATGCAAGACCGTATATATCACTTAATTTAAAAATATGTTGTTGCCCTTGATAATTAAGTTTTATTCTTCGTTGTAAAGTTGAATCTGTATTATTACCTTCTGTTACAAGATTTGCAATATTATAATAATCCCCTGCAGAACTATCTGTATCATAATAATAACTAGAAGTGGTCTCAACTTTTGGATGAGGTAAACAAAAATTGAATTTTAAAGTTATCATACAAAATGGTGATACATCACGTAAATAATTTTCACAAGTGTTAGATGATACATTTATAAAATTATATCTTGCATGAGTTTGCCCCTGTGGACCACATGTCGCGTGTTCAAATACATCTGTGCTAGCATCTGGATTATAATATTTTATGTCAATTGTTTTTACTGTAGCAGTATTATAATTTTTTTCTAATAAAATATTCTCATTCACATATTCAGAAGGTAATTGTGTATATCCAAGACTGTTTCCACTATTACTGTATATTTTATCTATTAAAGGTGATGTATAATAACCTGTTAATACTTTATGACACCATACTGCATTATTAGTAAAAAAATCTGTTGGAACGTTATTCATTATATATAATGTACCATTTGTACGTTCTCCAACATAATTTGGATCTCCTGCAAATCTTACATTATATGAAGCATAGGAATTAAAAACAATTGGTTTATCAGAATCATCTAATTCAGCAGGATTAATTATAGTAAAATCTATACTTACAAATACACTTCCATCATTAATTGTCCCAACACATTCACTTTCATTACCCATAAAATAAAAATTAAATTTATTTAAACGTAATCTTAATCTAAAGAATATATCTTTAATATCAGTTTCTGGGTCTGAACCTGTAAATGGCCAAACTTTTACACTACCTAAATAAACTTCTTTAACAGCAACAAGACCACCAGAGTTATTAGTTATATAGATTTCTGTTGGACATTTATTACCAAGGAAGAATTTATTTTCACCACTATCTCCTTCACTTATAGCCTTTAATTTAATTAATTTGATTTTTATACGTGTTTTATATGCACCTGTTTTTGATGATGATCCATTTGTTACTGTTCCTTTAACACAACAATCCATTATTAATTCGACCCAACCATCATAAGCTGGACCGCTAACATAACCACTAGGAATTGCTTTTACAGAATTTCTATTAAGATAAGTTAAGTTATCTTTTTTAAGAGTTAAAACAATTTTAGGAGCGGTTGCTGTTGTAGATTCACTTCCAGTATCTCCAAATTTATCTTGCCATGTATGTGTGTCTGTTGAAGTACTATAGTTACTTGCTGGGTAATCAAAATAATACCAATTATATGGATGAGTATTTAATTCAATAGAATATAAATAACATGTTGAAGGTGATACTGCAGTTACTGAATGTGAAGAACTAGCATATTTATGATATTTTATAGGAGGAAATAAAAATTCTACTGTTGCAACATCTGTACTAGTAGATGATTCACTTACATAATAATATAAATCTATTGCATTAATTGTAAAATAATTTGCTGTTTCATTAACACTATTTGGATATGTATCATTACTAGGAAAATTATAAAACACATAACCCCCTGGAAAAGAAGAACCAGCAAATGGAAACGATTGTGAGGTATTATTTAAATTATGTGTTGTAGAGAAATTTACAAATCTACTAGCATCACTACTATTACCTGTAAATTTATTTAAACTATATTCAGAACCTCTAAGAATATCGTCAATATCGATTGTTGTAGTTTTTCCTTGGGCAATCCAATTAAACATTTATAAAAAGTTATATTTAAAATTATATATAAAAAATGGAAGAGTGTTCCTCTTCCAATTATTTATCAGTTATAAAATCTAGTTCAAGTTTTTTCTTTAGATCTTTAAGATCATTTAAATACATAGTTTTTATTGTTGTATTTTGTATGTATTCAAGCTCCTTTTTGATTTCTTTATTTTGTTTTATTAATTCATCATATTCTTCTTTTGTTAATTTAGACATAGGATAAGATAATAAAGAATCAGGAAGATTATAAGGTTTCAAATCAGCTTTAATATCTGATCTCTTTCTATTTCTAATCTCAATTTTACCTGTAATTATTAACTCAATAAATTTACATAAGTTATCATTATCAATAATTTTTTCTTTTAAAATTTTAACTAACTTACTTTTTCTTGAGTTATAAAAATTTGTCCGATAATCGGTAAAATATACAAGTACTTCATTTATATGTTTAAAGTGACGAATTTTCTTATTTTCATCCAATACCCATAAAAGATCATCTGGCATTTTCTTAATCAATCCAAATTTATTAGGTATTTTTGTATCAACTGATGCTCTACCAATTTCTTTTTCTAATTGCTTTTTAGGAAATTGTACATTATAACAAATATTATTTCCTTCCGACAAGTTCTTCCATTCTTTAATATATCCAGTTTCTACAAACTTATTTAATAATTTTTCAAATGAATCAAAATCAACATCATAAGGAAGATCGGTAATTGTCATAATATCCTTACTCTTGTTATACTTCCATTCACCATAATTTGTCCATGTATTTGTAGATGCATCATATTTCCAATTATCTTGTTTAATATTAGGAATATATGGCCTAATCAATGTTTTGATTTTACCTGTAGAAATATATTCTTTACAAGCATCGATGATGTCCAAAGGATTATATGACATTGTGGAGAACTTATAACCAGGTGCCATACCTTCAGATCTATTAGTTAATACTAATGGAATAATTGGTAAATAGAATTCTGGCTCTAAATATTCTCCTTCATCAAATACATAAGTTAGCAAATCATAATCAGTCTTATATAATTGTGCATACTTATTTAACTTAATATAAAGATAACGAGGAGCAGATACAGCTTTAGGATCTCGTAGTGATCCTGATTGTCCATTAATGAATAGAGGATTCAGGTTATCATGGAAGTGCTGTCCTAAACCAATTATATTTCCATTTAAAGAACCGTCTCCATGAGCATAATATGTCTTATTGAATGTGTCACCTGTTAAATTCAAAAGTTTATGTTCACTACCATCTTTCAACGCACCAACAAATGCAGCATGCATAACTTTTCTTGCACCTACTTTTAATCCATCAATTACTGAAGGTAATGCACGAGTAGCTAAAACATATTTAGTATATTCTGTGTACTCATTATCAAGAAAACTTGTAATAGTACGATGTATTTCTGTTGGATGTTTAACAATTAAAGTATTTTGTTTCTTTGCCATATTATTCTGCTTCTACTGTATCTTTTAACATTGTCTTTCTTTCTTCAGCAATTCCCTTTGCAAACCATTTTCTAATCATCTTATCAGCAAATTCATCTTTACTGAAATAATGGAAAATTGGATCTCTCATCATAGATTTATATAAAGAATTGTCAAGTCCACCTAAACCCTTGTTATATAATATCTTATAACCTTTAAGTTTTTTCTCATCCTTTTTGTATTCATCTAATGTGAAATATTTCTTTTCATCATTACCTTTTCTTGCAACAATAATTGGAGAGATACTTCGGCATATCATATTCTGTTCAAACAATTCTGGGAAATGATTAAAGAACACAAGTAAAAGACTTGCAATCTTACTTCCATCATAATCCATATCTGAACAAATAATAATTTTATTATAAGCTAATTTAGATTTGTCATTATATTCACCCCATTGTAATCCAAGAATATTTACAATATCAGCAAATACTTCATTCTTCATTACTTGCACTGCAGATAATCCATAACTATTTTTTGGCACACCTCTCATGATATATCCTGCCTGTGTTTGTGGATCTCTGTTCATTCTAAATCCTGACTTTGCAGAATCACCCTCAAATAACCAAAGTTGTTTCTCTTCTCTTTTTCTAGAATTACAATCAATAAACTTATCTGAACGGAAAAGTTTCTTTGCTTGTTTATTTAGTTTACGAATCTCCTTTTGATTTTCAGCATCTACTTTTTGCTGATACCAATCTACAACTAAATCAACAATTTCAGATTTTTGACATTTACTAATAAATGAATCAGGTATCTCAAACTTCACTTTAGGATTTTTATAGAAATTCTCCTGTGAAGTTGTCAATTCTTCTTTTGTTTGAGAATTATATGAAGGATTTGATATATCAAAGAGCCCAAAGATGCCATACTTAGAATTTACAGATGCTGCTGTAATATCAATTTTATTTTTCTTTTTTAATATATCACAAATTGCTTTACTAATAGGAGTACGAACAGCTTTAATATGTGTTCCTTTTGAACACTCTGCACCGTTTACAAATGCAACATCTACTGTAGAATCTGGACAAATCCAAAACTGTTTGTGTTCATCTTTATATTTGATTACAGTGTCTTCATCATAATAATCAGAATATAACTCCATATATTCTTCAAAATTTTTGAATTTCCATTCTGATATATGTGAAGTATTTGTTGCACCATTTAAACCATCACATCTAAATTTAACAGTAAGTCCAAGATTTGCAGCTGCAGCATCAATACATCTCTTTTCAATTACACTAATAAAATCATCTGTATATTTCTTAATATCAAACCTGCTAAAATCTAATTCAAATGTTATTTCAGTATAGTGTTCTTTTTTAGGAAGAACATTACCTACTTTTTTATGAGACATATTTTTTGTCCATTCAATATAAATAAAATTCTTCTTATCGGCAGTTGTTACAGAGAATTTTTTAGAAAATATATTTGTAATTGATGAACCTACACCATTTGTACCAATAACATTACGGTCTTCTGTATCATCATAATTTGAAGATGTACGTAATTGCCCAAAAATAAATTCAGGAACATACATCTTAGCAGTCTTATGCTTAACTACAGGAATACCACCATTATCTCTTACTGTAATTATATTATTTGCTTTATCAATTATTACAGAAATTTCATTTAATCCTAAATTATCTTTACGACGATACTCATCACAAGAGTTTGATAAGATCTCATCAAATAATTTAAGCATTGCTGGTGAATAAGACACAGTTTTCAAAACCATTTTTTCTTCATCAGCATCATAAATAAAAGTAGGTCTTTCCTCTTCTTTAGTTGAACCTACCCACATACCAGGTCTTTGTAAAACGTGGTCTATTTCTGAAAGTTGTGTATATTTTTGTTCAATTGTTTTTGCCATTATATATGCAATTTCATTATCTTCTATTTAATTATACTTATATTTTAAATATCTAACAAATCTAATTGGTCATTACTAAAATATAAATCAAACTTTGGGAATTGTATATTATTGTCATAACAATACTTAACAACATCATTTACATCCCATTTATCTCTTTGTGGTAAATAAAAGTCTTTACATAATTTATCCCACATAAATACTTCATTACCTTCATTTAATTTCTCTATTGCATGTTTTCTACCTGTCTTATCATTATCAAACAAATATCTAAAATGCATTACAAATGGTAATGAATGATTTGCACCACAAAGAGCAACACAATTCTTTAATAAAAAAGAATCCATTGGACCTTCAACAACTGTTATAACTTTATTATAGTCAACAAGTAATATATTAAAAGCCATTGAAATATTTTCTATTTCTTCTGGTATTTCTTTGGGTTCATGCAAAAACATTTCATAAATCTTAGATAATTTATATGTTTTATACTTAGGACCTGTAAAGAATTTATTCATATTTCTAACTTGAACTCCTATAATTTTTCCAGAAGGGGTTAAGTTTAAAATAAATAACAAGTTGTGTTTTGGGTGATATAAAAATTTTGTAAAGTCAAATTGTTTTCTATTAACTAAGTAATAATATGCACTATTTGGAACATTACATTCTTCAAGATGGCATTTTGTTTTAAACTCTTCTCTGTCTAATGCAAATTCATCTATAATTTCGGTATCATATAATAAATTTATTGATGAATCTAAATTAATTTGAGAAGTATCAGGTTTATTTGTAATTACATAGTCAATAGCTCTGAGAGATAATGTTTGTCCATATTTCTTAAAGAAATTATACATACTCATAGAAGTACCACAATTGTGACACTTATACAAATTCTTAAACTTTCCTTCAAGAATTATATTACCTCTTTTCTTTGTAGAATCTTTTGCAGAATCACCACAACATGGAGCTGCAAATGAAACTCTATCTTTATAGATTTTAATCTTTTGTTTATTTGGATTATCTGCAAATCTTACTTTAAGAATTTGTTCCAATTTTGGAATTATTTCTGCAAGCAACTCATCTTTAGTCATTGATGAAGTTTCTTGTATAATTGAAGATGCATCAAATATATTTAAATTATTCATATATATTATATTCTATTTGTTCAATGTTTTATTCTTGTTCATTATCTTTGAACACTACAATTTTATTGAACATTCAATTACTATATTGTAATTATACTAATAAATATTGAAATAAAACCAATTTCATATGATTTATATCAAATATATTATACAAGGTTGGTGGAATTGGATTTTAGACAAAATATCAGACATCAAATACAAGAAAGAGTTCAATGAACGATTAGAAATCTGTAAATCTTGTGATGAGAATAAGAACGGAATATGTGGAGTTTGTCATTGTGTATTAGTTGCAAAAACAAAATCTGAAGATTCTTCTTGTCCTTTGCATAAGTGGGATACTATCGAAAATACATTGAAACAAAAGAAGAATAAAAATGATTAGATGGTTATTTATGGCAAAGAATGATACTTTCTTTAGAAGATTATTAGATTTAAATGATCGTGGAGTAAGTGCTACTAATTTGTATATTTTCTTGGTTACAGGTATTGGATTTATTCTTTTACTTGTTCCTGCTATTATATTATTAGTTGAAGCATTTTATAATCATACAATTTCTACCAATCTAGATGGAATGGCAGCATACATTGGTTCTGTTGCTGCTTTATTTGCAAGTGCAGGTATAACAAAAGCTTGGACAAACTGGTCATATTCTCGTTATCCTCAAAAAGATTGCTGCCCAGATGAAGGAAAAGAAGATGATAATGCTGAACTTAAAGAGCAAGAACCATAATTATATAAAATAAATATTCAAAGTAAAAAAGATTATAATGGAAAAGTGTAATGTTCTTTTTCCTGGCAAATTCAAACCTGTTCATTCAGGTCATATTGCTTTAATGGAAAAGTATTTAAATTCATCAGAATATGATGTTTATTTGACAATAATAATTTCTAAGTCTCCTAAAGAAGGGTTGACTCCTGAGGCCTCTAAATGGTTCTTAGACAAAATCTATGCAAGAAATCCAAAGGTAAAAGTTATTATATCACCAGATCCATCACCAATTGGAACAGTATATAATATGACAGGTGAAAAAGAGTTAGGAGATGGAATTTATGCTATTGGTTGTTCTGCAAAGGGTGATGATATTACAAGAGCAGAAGCATATGCTAATAAGTTTGCAGAGGGTGGAAAATATTATACACCTGGTGTAAAGACTATTGTATTCCCAATTAATCCTGAACCTGCTCTTTACTATGGAAGAAAAGATGCTTATAATAATGGACCAATTTCTTCAACTATTGTTAGAAATGATATTCGTAATAATGACTATGAATCATTCAAAACTGCATATCTTCCTATGTTAGAAAGTGGAATGATTAATGAAGCTTTATTAAAAGAATATTTTGCAAAAGTTTCTGCTGAACTATTACCAGCAAAAGAAACAAGAGTATATGATAATGTAAATGAATCATGTTTATATTATTCATATGAACCTGCTTATGCTATTAATGAAGGAGGTGCCGCAGGACACATGGAACACCCATATGATGTAAATGACTTTACATTTAATGATCTTAAAAATCTTATTATAGATTTATTTGCAGGTAAAATTACAGATATTACAGAGAAATTAGATGGACAAAATTTATTTGCTTCTGTAGATAATTATGGAAATACAATATTTGCAAGAACCCCTGCACATATTCACCAAACTCCTTGGTTATTAAATGATATTATGAATAATCCAAAGTGGATTGGTACACCTTCTGTTCAGCATGCATATTCAAATGCTGCATTAACTATTGATAAAGTATTTAAGAATATTCCTAAAGCTGCTGAATTCTTTAATTATGATGATAAAGCTGATGGAATAAGATATAGAAAATGGCTTAATCTTGAAATCCTTGATACAGAAAACTTTAATGTTATTCCTTATGTAGAATCTAAGATTTCATTCCATGGATTCAAAGAAGCTGTGTTTGATTATTCAGAAAAAGATGCTTTCTCAAATGATAATAAGAGCCCATACAGCATAATTGATGATCCTAATTATGATGAAGACATGGCAGTTCTTCAAAAAGCTATTGATAAAACAAACAGAACAACTTTCAAAGCACAAATTACTCCTGAAGTAATTTTTAAAACTGTAGAAAATGGGGAAGCAAGAGCAAATCAATATATTACGGCTATTGATAAAATGTTAGCAAAATATGATTTACCAGATAGTGCTACAATTGCTAATTATAAAGTTGAAGGTATTTGTGATTTCATAGAAAATTCTTATAAATATAATTTCATTTCAGGAGATTTATTAGATGGTGTAATTAGAAGATTAGTATTTGATGATAAGAGTACACCAATTAATAAATTAGTTAAAGTTGCTACTACAGAAGATGGTGAATTAATTACTAAAGAACAATATAATATATTAAGAGAATTTGAAAAGGATATTTTTCCAATCTTATTTAAAAAGATAATGAAACCTCTTGATACATTGTTTATAAAATTAGGTAATGAAGCTCTTAAATCAATACAAGGTCTTGCAAATGCTGGTCACGAACAAGAAGTAGTAAAGAGACTTCGTAAAGAAATGAAAGAGATACAAGATGCTATTCTTAATTCAGATGATGAAAAGAAAAAGCAAAAGCTTGAAGCAAATCTTCAGAGATTAGCAGTAGTTAATGATGAATTAAATGCTACAGAGGGAATTGTATTTAATTATAATGGTCATACTTTGAAATTAACAGGTTCATTTGCTCCTCTTAACCAAATATTTGGTGTAAGATATGCTCGTTAAAATATATTGAATTAAGAAATGACTAAACAAGAATTAGTTGAATTTATATCTAAAGATTTGACCGTGTCTGGATCTCTTAAACTAGATCTTAATACAAAAGAAATTGAACGTATTATAGATGCAGAAAAGAACATGGTTCATAGAGACTGGAGAGATACAGTAGAATTGAAATGTGCTATAATGAGTCCTACTGCATTTAGAACACCTGAGTTTAGAGCATCAAGAACTATACAATTACCTGATTGTGTTTGGGGTATTGATGACTTTAGAGAAATTAAAGACGGTGGAAGACTATTTGGTGTTAATGATCCTGACTTAAGATTAGAAAGAGTTATGGGATCTGATCTTTGGTTATCTCCATTTAGTTCAGATGTTATAACAACAAGAACAGTTTCATATTATTGGTTCGATCTTGTTAGATCATTTACTCTTACAGATATACAATTTAGATTTAATATTGACACACATAGAATAAATGTATATGGTCATGACCCTGTTGCACCTGTTTATATAAGAGCATATGTTTCAATTGATGATGCTGACTTATATGATGATTATTATTTTCAAAGATGGTGTATTGCTTGTTGTAAATGTCAAATGCATAGAGTATTGAAAACATTTGAATATGTAACTATTGGTGGTGTAAATATCACAACGATGTATGGTGAGCAAGGAAAAGAAGAAAAAGAATCAATTAAAGAATATATGAAAGGCCAAGACCAGCCAGATTATTTCTTAATGTTTAATTAAAATGTTTAATTAATATGGTATTTACTAAAAAAGAGATTGAACGCGCAGTAAATAAAGATTTAAAAATTTGGGTTGTTGGCACAGAAATGGAAGACTTTGACAAAGAACAAAGTTGTCCATTTTCTCGCAATAAATTTAATATTTTTGATTATCCAGAAGTATATAAACCTTTTGTTACAACAGATAAGTATGAAGGGCAAGAGAATATAAATGAATATTCAAAAATATTAAATGAATATGTTGCAATGTATTATGTTTGGAAAAACAATCTAAAGTCTAAATATGTTGCATTTTGCCATTATAGAAGATTAATTCCTATTACATTTATAGATTTTAATGATTTAGATAAAGGAAAAATTCAATATTTTTCTTGTCATAGTAATAGAGAATTTCATTCACATTATTTTAAAAAAGATGCATTGAATCATAAATATAGCAGATTTTATGAATTTGTAAAAACTATATTAAGCGGGGTCAATGTTCTTTACGATGATATTGAAGGATATCTAAATGAACAACAAATTCATACAGAAAAAGATATATTAGAATATAATGATTGTAAAACATTTATTTTAACAAAGTATATGATATCTCGTGAAATTTATGCTTGCAGATGGGAAGAATTTGATAAATTAATGAGATTTATGAATGGATATGTTCAATATGTTTTCAAAAAACATAATATATCATCTCTTCAAGACATGATTTCTTTTTATAAAACTAATGTCATAGATTATTTGAAGAACAATTTTGATGATACAAAAATTATATCTGCATATGGGTTTTTAGATAAAGAAAAAGATTATCCTAAATTGTTGAAAAGCGATGGTGGATATAGTGAAAAACCAACAATGATGTGTTGGAGATATTATGCATTTATTCTTGAAGAATTAATGGCTATGCATATTGCATTAGTTCCAAATTCAAATAATAATATTATCGAAAATAATAATTTCCAAAAAGAAGAACATTTAATTTATTATAAGATTTTAAAATATTTAAGAAAAAACAAACAAGATGAATTATTAAGTCTTTCTTGTTATTTTGAACATATTAAACTATTAAATTTTTATCAGTCAACTGCTGATTATGATATAAATATTGATTTCTTATATAGTACTATGTTTAAAGAAAATAAACATGTAATATCAAATTTATCTCCAGATAATGACAAGTATATATTAAATTTTTTCAATACAAATTTAATACATTCAGCAGATGATTTAAATAAAAAATATAAATTATTATTTTTAGAAGATGAATTTTTTACAATAATTTATAATGATGAATTACAAGAAAAAATAATAAATTCTTTTGAAAATAAAGTTACACTTATTTCTATACAAAATAAATCTCTTGATTTAATAAAAACACATGAATATGATAATTTTTTAAATTTATTAAAAAGCAAAGGATTTAATATAAAAATAAGTCAAAGTGTTTTTACAACTAAAGTATTATATTTTATAGAATTAAATAAAGGAGAAACTTAAGTTTCTCCTTTTATAATGCTTTAATTTTATCTTTTTCTTTAGAAGTCAATAATTTAGGATTAGGAATCAAACATTCAATTGTAATATAATAATTACCATTTTGTTTTGTATTTGGATCTGGGAATCCTTTACCAAATAAAGTAATTATTTTGCCTGAAGGAGTTCCTTCTTCTATATGTATTTTTTGATAGCCTTTAATCCATGGTATTTCAACATCTTTACCAAATACTAAATCTTTATAAGGAACTTTCAAGACATATAATAAATTATTATTTTGTCTCTTTAATCCTTTTTCATTAGCAACTTCTTTACATACTACAACTAAATCACCAGGAACTCCTCTATGAGGACCCATATTTCCTTTTCCTGGAAGAACAAAATATGTATCTTCAGACATTCCTGCCGGTACATCAAATTCTATTTCTTCTTGTCCATCAATGATTCCCTGACCTCCACAATGATTACATGGGTTTTTAACATATCTACCTGTCCCATGACAATGGGGACAAGGGGTCATCCTTTGTTCAATTCCAAATTGTGTTCTTTCTGTTTGAACTTTCCAACCACTTCCATTACATTCTGAACAAATTGTAGTTTCATTAGTTTCAGAACCAGAACCATGACAATGAGGGCAAGTTATCTTTTTCTTCATTCTAATTTTTTTGTGAATACCCTCATACATTTCTTGTAATGTAAGATTTATAGTGATTTTTGCATTATCACCTTTTTCTGCAGTTTGTCTTGGTCTTCTTCCAAATCCACCAAATGGATTAAATCCACCAAATGGATCATATGCTTCCTCAGCACCTGTATCACCTACAGTACCGTAAGTGTCATATTGTAATTTTTTATCAGGATCTGACAATACATCATAAGCCTCTGACACTTCTTTAAATTTTGTTTCAGCACCAGGAGATTTATTTACATCAGGATGATATTGTTTTGCAAGTTTTCTATATGCAGATTTTATTTCATCTTGTGATGCATTTTTATCAATTCCTAAAATATCATAATAATTTTTATTACTTGACATGATTAATTACTATATTTAAATACTATTACTTTTGCTGGAATAATTATACTATTTTCTCTTAAATTTATGAAACCTTCTTCAATAACACTAAATATCTGATTATCTAATTCTTCTGAAGCAGTTGGCTCAATTCCTATTGCTTCAGCATAAGTTTCAGAAAACATATTATCATAAGATGATTTAATATATTCTAAATCAATAGCTTTTATTCCATATGAATTGAATATTTCTAATATTTTATTAAAAATTAATTCACATCCTTTTTCATTATATTGTAGACCTCTCTTAGCATTAGTATATATTGGTACAAAATCAATTATTATTGAATTAAATACATTTCTAATATTTTCTTGATTTACACTTTCTGCCCTTCTTTTTAAATTTGCATAATCAGCAAGAGCTTGTATATACAATTTTTTGTAATCGATTTCTACATTTTCTTTATTTTCCATATTTTACATTATAAAATTTAAGGATGGGCGAACCATCCTTAAATTATATCTTTAATATTTTTATTTGTTCTCTTCAGGAGGAACAGTTTCACTTTGTGTATTTGACTGTTCTTTAGCAAATTCTGCTATTTCTTGTTCAACTTTATTCCATACTTCTTGTAAATGATCATGAGCAGCCATAATTGCATCCATATCTCTTTCCTCATCTTTTACATTATAAACTGCTTTCAATGCATCTATAGAACTTTTTAATTCTTCTATTGTTTCTGGTTTAGCTCCTCCTGCAACATTCTTAACATTTTCTTCTGAATGATAAATTACTTGTTCAACCATATTGAGTTTCTCAATACGTTCTTTCTTTTTCTTATCTTCTTCAGCATGTGTTTCAGCATCTGCTTTCATTTGTTCAATCTCTTCCTTAGATAAGCCAGATGAACCTTCAATCTTAATATTTTGAGACTTATTTGTTGCCTTATCTTTAGCAGTTACTTCCAAAATACCATTTGCATCAATAGAGAATGTAACTTCAATCTGAGGAATTCCTCTCTTTGCTGGTGGAATATCAGATAAAACAAACATACCTAATCTCTTATTATCTTTTGCAAGAGTACGAGAACCTTGTGTAATTTCAATATCTACTGCAGGTTGATTATCTACAGCTGTAGAGAATGTTTGTGTCTTCTCTGTAGGAATTGTAGTATTTGCTTCAATCATACAAGTAGCAATATCCCCCATAGTTGTAATATTCAAATTCAATGGAGTAACATCAAGTAATACAATACCTGTTTGTTCACCAGATAATACAGCTCCTTGAATTGCTGCACCAAGTGCTACTGCCTCATCAGGATTAACACTCTTATTAGGTTCTTTACCAAAATATTCTTGAAGTCTTGCTTGTATAGCAGGAATACGAGATGTACCACCAACTAAAAGAATTTCATCAATCTTGTCTTTAGTAATTCCTGCCTTTTCCAAAGCACCATCACATAATTCAACACATTTATTAATAAATGGCTTAATCATATTTTCAAATTGTGCTCTTGAAATAGACTTTACTAAATGCTGAGGTACATTATCAACAACTGTAATGTAAGGAAGGTTTATTTCAGCAGATAATGATGTTGATAATTCAATCTTTGCCTTTTCAGCAGCATCCTTAAGACGTTGTAACGCCATAGGATCTTTACGAAGATCTGTTCCAAATTGTTGTTTAGCTTCATCAGCTAACATATCAATAATATAATTATCAATATCATCACCTCCCAAGAATACATCACCATTTGTAGAAAGAACTTCAAATACACCACTACCCAAATCAAGTACAGACAAGTCAGTTGTTCCACAACCAGAATCAAATACAAGAATCTTCATATCCTTGTTTAACTTGTCAATACCAAATGCTAGAGAGGCAGCAGTAGGTTCATTGATAATTCTTAATACATTAAGGCCTGCAATTTCTCCTGCTTCCTTTGTAGCCTTTCTTTGTGCATCATTAAAATATGCAGGCACTGTAATAACTGCATCAGTTACAGTTTCACCTAAATAATCTTCTGCAGTCTGCTTCATTTTTTGAAGGACACAAGCAGAAATTTCTTGTGGCATATACTGCTTTCCATTAATTTCTACAGCAGCCAATCCATTTGTTCCTTCAACAACGTTATATGCAAATTTATCTTTGTAGTCTTTAGAGTCATTGAAAGAACAACCAATAAATCTTTTAATAGAATGAACAGTAGTTGTTGGATTTACAACAGCTTGTCTTTTA
>AUXO010863768.1_pt1 | contig 20681 bp, 19 predicted proteins | sample 768731 | NCBI WGS metagenome assembly AUXO01 (sample SAMN02715735, study PRJNA202380) | gut metagenome | biome: sheep rumen | host: Ovis aries | place: New Zealand: Palmerston North
AATCTGTTCACCGAGTTCTGCAGCGGATTCTCATACGTCGCATAGATCTCGATATCATCCAGAAACTCACGTTTCAGATTCAGTCCAATCGACTCCACCGACACAGGCACATAGAAGAACCTCACCACCTGATGGTCACAGAGCTTGGAGATACTACGAATCACATCCTTCTCACGTCTTGACACACACAGATACAGTTCATCACCCAGTTCCAGTTCGTCTGGCCTCTTCTCCATCGTCTTCAGGAAGTACTTCATCGACCCCAGTCGCCTCAGCAATCCCCTGTCCTTCTCTTGGCGCTTCGACAGCTTCTCCACCTCCATCGCCACGTCACCCAGCGATTCCTCGCCATAGTAGCCCAGAACACGATAACCCAGTGTCGCGTCGTCTCTCAGTTTCCTGAAGATACCTATCAGTTCCGGATCCGATCCCACCAGCGTCACCGAACGCGTATTGCGACCCGCCTCACGATAGAGCTTCAGGAACCAGCGTTCAGCCAGCCGTTTAAACAGCAGCGTAATGAAAAACACCGTACCAATCTCCCATATCAGCCACCCGATAGGCAGATAATAGGCAAACACCTTCAGCAGAAGATATGCCAAGATCGCCCCAACGATAGTCAGTCCCACGATCCGTTTCAGGATCTCTCCAGCCCCGACCACACGCAGATGAATGATAGTTGAAAACTTCAACATAGCCAGCATCAGCGCGATGTTGTTTACCAAGATGAATATCTCTACCCTACCCATACCCCATGTCTCCATCCGCCAGTGCCAATGCGCAAATCCCAGCAAGATAGCATTCAAGAGCAAGAAATCCCCGATGGTGACCATCCATTGGATAATCCTGTTCGACTGATCATTGTTTATCATCTCACCATATTTCTAAAATCCATATATCATCGCCACGCCATTGCCCGTCACGCCGACAGCCATGCGATCGTTCTTAAACACCTTGTCGCTCAGCCACCAGGTCAGCTCAGCAGCCCCCAGCCCTAAGCCTGCACCCGCCACCACGTCATACCAATGATGACGGTCACTCACCACGCGTTCCACACCTATAGCCGTAGCTGCCGCATAGCCCGCTATCGGAATCCAGATGCTCTCCTTCCTGAACTCCTTATCAATCGACCTGGCAGCCGCAAAAGCCATTGCCGCATGACCAGAAGGGAACGACTGGTTGTCCGAGTGGTCAGGCCGTTCCTCCTTGATTATCTTCTTCAGGGCCGTCTTCGCCACATAGCTCACCCCCACCGATGCGATAGTGTTCACCGCAAATCTCGGCCAGTTATGTCTCGTCGAACTGCTCGCTGGGGCCAGGCCCTCATGATCAGTGCCCATCGGGGCCTGGCCCCTACGGGCACTCCATCCCTTAACACAAAGGCTTCCAGAGACGGGAGGAGTCATTTCAACACCTCCCTATCACCTCCCTTCTTTCTCAAAAAGAGTCCCGCTGCGGGAGGTCTTACGGGAGGTCAATGGGAGGTGTTAGCCAAACACCTCCCGTCTCACTTCCCCTTTATTTATCGGCCTTTCACCCCCTTAACGGGAGGACGGGAGGTCTTCTACAAAAAATGTCTTTCTCACGACATCCATTTTTGCTTGCATACACTAAATATTTAGCTGCATACACTAAATTTCATTCTGTAAATCAGCAAGTTAAGCTTCAGTGTATGCAGTGTATGCAAAAACTAAAAATAAAATTTCCAGAATTATGAAGGAACAGCAGACCTACCCAATAACGATCTATATGATATCTCATGACTTCCAATATTATACAAGGTAGTTATTCAGAATTTAAACGGGCTATCAAAATCTTTTAGTATTGGATGTTTTAAATCTTTCTCGCTTAGGATAGCCCTATCCAAGGGAATCCTCCAGTCTATGCCCAATGAATCATCAAGAATGGAGATTCCGCCATCAGCCTCTGGATGATATAATTCGTCACATTTATATTGGAACACGGCAATCTCGCTCAAGACAGCAAATCCGTGAGCAAAACCTTTAGGGATGAAAAACTGACGGTGATTATTCTCAGTCAATTCCACAGCAACGTGTTGGCCAAAGGTTGAACTGCCCTTGCGAATATCCACAGCCACATCAAGTACAGCACCCTTAACACAGCGAACTAATTTGCACTGGGTAAACGGTGGACGCTGAAAGTGAAGCCCACGCATCACTCCATATGATGACTTGCTTTCGTTGTCTTGAACAAATGCGATAGGTCGAACCTTTTCGTCAAATTCTCTTTGGGAAAAAGACTCAAAGAAATATCCTCTCGCATCCTCAAAAATACGAGGCTCAATAATCACTACTCCATCTATAGATGTATTAATCACATTCATAACTTCATTAGCCTCTATTTATTCTTATTTTTGCATCCTCCAACATCCATTGAAAATACTTCTCATGATCATCAATAAGCTTTTCCCAAGAATACTTTGTTCTAATAGTTTCAAGATTATTGTGTAGAAAATCTTTCTTGTGCCGTTTCACAAGATTATCAAGATTATTTATCAGACCTAAAACATCTTGTTTATTCTTGTAATAAACTGCATTCTCACAAAGCACTGTCTTATTGAAAATATTATCATGGGCCAATATGAAGCACTCACTTGCCATTGCTTCTAGTAGCGACGGGTTCGTCCCTCCCACACTATGCCCGTGAAAATAGGCATATGAGTAATGACGAACAGAATTAATCTTATCGAAGTCATAAATACCTCCAACAAACCTCACATGCTCATACCTACCATAATGCTCCACCAAATACTTCCCGTATAGGGTATTTGTCTTACCCACTATTACCAGCGGCATTTTGCCATACAGATTTGAAGCGATATACCCCTCTATTGCCATGAGGATGTTATTCTCTGGCTCCAGACGCGCGATCACCAGCAGATAATTGTCTTTCGTAAGTCCATATTCCTTCAGGTAATCATCGTTATAGTTATCATAGATATTCGCTCCGTATGCCAGGAACTTACTCTCTTTGCCGTATTTCTCTTTGTAATAGTCCTTGATACCCATGTTGTCCGCTATCAGGTAGTGGCTATGTTTCACCGCCATACGCTCTTCCCAGAACACAAACTTCTGCACCCACTTATTAAACTTCGTGCGCTTATACTCCAAGCCGTCCATGTTAGTAGTAAAGACAGGTCGTTTGATATCTTTCACGTTGAAACGGATATAAGCCGGAATAATGCTCGTATATCCTGCCTCGTAGATAATATCAAAGTCCTCCTTCTGCAGGGCATCTTTCAAACATGCATAATCATAAAAGAAACTACCCACACTCCCTCCCATCCATTTCTCAGGACTATAAATATGCTTAATCTTAACTCCTTTATAAGTCGCCTCTTTATATGGATGATAATGTGGTGAGTACACAGTTACCTCATGTCCTCTCTTTACTAACCCTACAGATATGTACTCCGCAAACTGCTCGAATCCGCCATAATTATTGGGGATTCCACGAGTTGATATAAATGCTATTTTCATTTCTACTCACCTCCTATTTCAATTATCCTAAAATGTACTTTTCTAGAACCTTCAGGAGGTAATTTCATATAATCTCTATACATATGGGTAAGATATTTGTCGTATTCTTTAAGGCCCCTAAGTTTAATATCTTCAAACTTATAAAATGCATCTTTACCATACCAATCTGTAGGTACCATTTCTACTGTCCTGTACGCACCCATTATATTTCCAGAAATCAGAGATTCCCACATATTATGTTTCTTTAGCAATTTGTCTATCTTCTCTTTTTGATGATACGCATTGAACATTTTGTCTGTTGGAAGTAGCCTCATAATTCCTAGCAAGACTTTTTCCCACATTTTCCTTTTTCTATCGGGATCAATCCCATCTTTATAATGAAGAGCCATCATAGCCCTGTGAGCCATAACCCTAAAATAATAAAACTTTCTTAGAATTATATTGTTTGGTGAACCATCAAGAGGGAAAATATCAATAGAAGCATGAGTGAAAGTGCCCTCATGTTCATATCTGGTTTCCACAACCTTTGTTGTAGAATCTAAAACTCTAGTAATATAATAGTGATAATCAGGATCTGTACGATAATTCACAACTTTAAGCCTCTTATTCAATGCTATTGGAGCTATTTTAAGAAACGCCTCATAATCTTTACGTGGCATTCCAAGATCAATATCATCATCCCAAGGGATAAAACCCTTATGCCTAATTGCTCCAAGCATAGTTCCCCCTAATGCATAATAAAGAAGATTATGTTGATCACAAATAGTTATTACCTCTTTTACAATTTCTAAATCAACCACATGTAGTTTATCAATGTTTTCCATATCATTATTTCACTCTACCACTTTTTATTTCACTTAACTTTCGCAAGTGAATGATTATTCAACACGCTACGTATAATGTGTATAAATTATACATTTAAGATTTTATGGAACTTAGGATTGACATCAATAACTGCAGAAAGCAATTCGCGGGCATCGGCAGAGATTTTCTCTGCGATTTCCAGTATGGTGTCAAGTATCAGTTCCCATATCCTGTTTGTAACAGATAGCTCGAAAGTATATGCACCTTACTCTACTTACTCATCTTTTCTGCTTCTACCCGAATCTCTGCCTCTTCCTCAGCGGGCATCCTGTCACTGTAATCGGAAAGACCTTTTTATGCGTCTTCCTATACCATTTGTCGAAAATAGGATAGTCTTTTTTTTCCAGCAATCATACACAATACGTCAAAAATCACATCTTACACTCGAACCAATTGTTTTTTTGTGATAAAAACAAAAACACTAAAATCAATGAGATTTTATCTGATACAATTCAGAATCTCTGTCTTCCCACACAAGTGTAATAAAAGGATATTTTTTTTCATGTATCATATCTATATGTTGCTTCACTTTTTTATTCTTCATCTTGTAATAAGTTCCCATGCTTTTGTGGTATAGAATAAAACCAGAGTCTTGACTCTCCAAATCAAATACCTTAGAAAAATGATTCAAGCCGTAGTACTCTGCTAATTTAGAAAAGCCCAAATAAAGGACTTTTTCCTTTTTCTTATTACAATCGTTAGTGTACTGTATAGCCTTTTTGACGTTCTCTTTCTTATAACAATCCAAGACTATTATTCGGATAGTACCCCAAAAGATTATACAGATAAAAAAAACAACAGGCATTCTCATTCGTTTTGTCTTCCATGAGACGTAAATTAGGTCTGAAAGAGCAAAAATAAAAATTGGGTAAAGCATCAATAAATGACGCCCCCAAAACCTGAAACTCATAACATATGCCAATAAATAAAAACAGAAAAAAGAAAAACCAAATAATCCTATGATATGATATCGCCTTTTTACTTTCATAAAAATATAAATTATACCGCAATACGAGATAATAAGTAAAAAGGAGGGGATTATGTAAGGTTTCAAGATCATATAGTTTAACCCACCATTTCTTAGTTCGTTTTTAGGAATGGAAACACCTCCAAATCCGAGAAGTTCATAGAGAGCATATGCAATATTAACGATTCCAGGCTTCTCTTTCATTCCTCCACTCCCATTTAATAAAGTTTGGACATAGTAGCATAATAGAATGGCGATAATAGAAAAAAAAATCATCAAGGATTTTCTATTGTTTTTGATAATCGTCCAATCATGATATAATAACATCAGGACAATAGGTAAACCTATAAAAATAAACAGAAGATTATAGGAAAAACCCATAATAAATGAAAACAGGAGAATTGTCCAATCTAAGTTATTTCTGTATTTACAATATAAATAGGTGCTTGAAAGACTAATCGTACCTATCGCATAGATAGAGAAATTAACCCTAGCTTCATTCAGATTATAAACAATTATAGGCGACAAGAAAGTCAACAAGATAAATAACTTCAGTCTCTTTTTGTCTTCGTCTCTCACATTTTTTCTAAACTGTTGCCAATATACATAAAACAACAGCATGGCTACCATAGCTAAATTAAATGAGCGAAGTGCATATTCTGAATGTCCAAACAACTTCTCCCAAAGAAACATAGACATCACAAAACACGGCATTTGTGATTCAGAGCCTGACCATGACTTAAGTACGCTTATTAATTTTGTCAACGATTCTTGTGAAGCTAAGAATGCTGTACTTGATTCATCCAGCCAGAGGCTCCAACTATTTATTGCCCACAGACTAATAATAATGGCAAATATGAAAATGCCATATAAACGCAAATAAGATATCAGTGATCTCACTTTTCCACTCTTTTTAGGTTTCTGTTAATTTTTCGAAAATCTCCTAAAGCTTTCAAACCTATCTTAAATATTCGTTTCATATTAATGGAGTTAACCCCACCCTGTCTTGGCTTGAATGTGATTGTAGACCAGCCAATCTTATAACCCCATTTCACTGCAATAGCAGATATCGCAACGTTACATAGAAAGTAATCCTTTGGAATTACTTCCATAATTTTCTGTAATTTATCCGACCGCATCAAACGGAAGGGGGTATTGGCATCGGTTACCCATTCATGGAACATTAACCATACAACCAATCTCAAGGTTTTTGTGACAAATACTCTGCTCCCTCCGTCTTGCCTTCCCTTTCTATAGCCTATTTGAAAATCATATTTTTCACGGTTATCCCACATCTGCCAAAACTCATTTGGACTTGTCTGACCGTCACTATCAGTTTGAAAAACAAAGTCAGCACCATTTCTTATCGCATGCCTATACAAATATAAAACTGTTGCACCATGACCGCTATTGGGCTTATCAAGCGGTTCTAAGAGTGGATATTTTTGCTTCAAACCATGCATGATGGCAAACGTATTATCCTTACTACCATCATTTGCTATCACCAATCTGGGAGATTCTCCATTTAAGGAGAGTTTTTCAACCACTTGATACCATTGTATTATGGTATCTTCGATGTTTTCAGCCTCGTTATAAGCAGGCATTACCAAGTAAACTTTTTTCATTGTATATTATTTTTTTACGTAATTTTAGAAGGTTTAAAAGTCAGATATTTATTTAATAGGAATTGAAAAAATACTACCAATACTATCGATAACAGTTTTGACATAATCTTATTCATTTTCATCAGGTCTATACAAAAATACAATATTAGATTACTAAACAGCAACCCACATAAACCAATAGTAAGAAAGATAACAAATCGTTTTTTTACATGGTCTTTTACCTTAAAATTATAATTTCTATTGAAGTAGAAACTAGTAGTTATACCACCTACAACACTAATACAATTAGCAAAAAGGTATTGAAAATCAACTACCTGAACTAAAAAAGTATAGATTGTGAAATCAAGCAAAGATGAGAAAGTACCAATTATTCCGTACATTATTAAATGACGGAATTTATGGAGATATTTACAGAGTAATTCATTCATGACAATTCCATTTTCAAGACTTTTTCAACAATTGGAGCCATATCGTAGTATTTATATTCTGCTAAACGCCCACCAAAAATCACGTTTTGTTTTTGAGATGCTAGGGTGCGATATTGGTCGGCAAGGGCATTATTGCGGTCGTTATTCACAGGATAATAAGGTTCCATCCCTTCCTTATACTCCATCGAATACTCCTCCGAAACAACAGTCTTAGGATTATCATACACTTCTTGTCCAAACATCTCAAAATGCTTGTGTTCAATAACACGAGTATATGGTTCTTCATGAGAAGTGTAGTTCACTACAGCATTCCCTTGATAGTTCGGCGTATCTTCTATCCTTGTTTTGAAGCTAACAGTCCTCCAATCAAGCTTACCTAGTCTAAAATCGAAATATTCGTCAATTTGTCCACAAAATACAATTTTCCCTGCTATAGAATTCCAATAACTCCTGTTTTTAAAAAAATCTACACCCGTTTGTGTCTCAACCCCTTCAAGTAATCCGTTTATCAGCTTATTATACCCTCCTATAGGAATTCCCTGATACTTATCATTAAAGTAGTTGTTGTCAAATGTCAGGCGTACTGGCAAACGCTTTATGATAAACGCGGGTAAATCTTTACATTTCCTCCCCCATTGCTTTTCTGTATATTCCTTAATTAGCTTTTCGAAGATGTCTTTACCGACCAAAGTAAGAGCCTGTTCCTCCAAATTTCGTGGCTCACAGCCATTAAGTGCTGCTATAGCTTCTGCCTTTTGCTCATCTATCTTTGCCATTGCCTCAATAGGTGAAGTTACTCCCCACATCTGATGGAAAGTATTCATATTGAAGGGCAAATTGTAAAGTTTCCCTTTATATTTTGCCAATGGAGAATTGGTGTAACGATTAAAGGGAACAATATTGTTTACAAAATCCCATACATCCTTGTTGTTTGTGTGAAAAATGTGTGCACCATATTTATGCACATTAATTCCTTCAATTCTTTCACAATACACATTACCCCCTAGATGGGGTCGTTTGTCAATTACTAAAATTTTTTTGCCATTCTTCTTTGCCCGATAGGCAAATGTTGCTCCAAATAGTCCTGAGCCTACTATCAAATAATCGATCTTCTTCATACTTTTACTTCCATATCAATTTTTCTCACTTCTTTATCATTTCAATAATTGCGTTAATAGATATTAACTTTCGCAAGTGATGATTATTTATCATGCTGCTTATAAATTACACATATGATAGATTTTATGGGACTTAGGATTGACATCAATAACCGCAGAAAGCAATTCGCTGGCATCGGCAGAGATTTTCTCTGCGATTTCCAGCATGGTGTCATGTATCAGTTCCCATATCCTGTCTGTAACAGACAACTCGAAAGTATTACCGTTGATGTCACAGAAGAGCGCCCCGATAGTCTCATAGGCCTCAGACCTCTTCACCATGCAAAAGTATATAGTACTGTATCATGGTCAGCGTAAACAGGCAATCTATGAAACGTACGCTCTAACATTTGCCGAGGTCGAGCAGTTGCTTGCTATCGTGATATGCCACCTCGATAGCTCATCTCATAGAGTATGTACGATATGCCTTGAGGGAGTTGAACAAGAAGTCCATAGTGAGAAGTCCATTCCATCGATAATTAGGCACAGGCTTATCATGCGGAGTCTCTGTACTACGGCTGATATTTCGGAGCAGTCGAAGGTTCATCGCATAGAGCAGCTTTCGCCACTTAACGATACCAACATTCATAATGATAGAACATTTCCTTCTTACAACTGAGCAGGTGGCTTATGGATGAGCCAGAATACTGGTATGCGTTCTTAACAACGAGGAACGAGAACAACATCTGAAGATTAAAGAACTGCACGTTCGTGAACTTGCAGTTCTCTTTCTTTTCTGTTCCAATCTAGCTCAGACTTATGTTTATACACACCATGGCTCTCATTATGGCGTTAATCGCACGATTTTTATCCTTTTCTGAAAAAAGCTTCTCACATCTCAGATATGAAAGAATTGCTGTACCTTTGTTCACAGAATTGATGCTCAGATTTTTTAACAATTGCCAAATTATCCATTACATTTGGTTGTCAAAACATCGAGACCCTTTTTATTTCTATTTTATATTAAAATAAGCAGGTGTGCCATCACTTGCGAGACTATAGTTAGTTATTAATAATCACATCGTAAAACGTTCCTTTCATTTTGCATTTCTCTTTATTCAACTTATATGTTAACTTATGGAAACATGCCATTTGTTTCAGGTCATTCCAAAACTGTTCATCATACGGATCGAAAATATGCAATTGAAGTATATGAGGGACCGAATTACAAAATGGGGGTATTTTATTTGATTCTTCTGTGTAGTAATCCATTACAATACTCATGAAATGATGAAGAAGAAAATACTCCTCCAAACAATTCTTCTTCCTCCAATATTCATATAGCATCGATTGAGTTGCAATTAAAATTCGATTATTAGTCCTTGCCCACATAAGCCAACTCGACATTGTTATAGCCTTCCCGTCTGCCCCTGGTTTCTGAGGTCGATAAAAAAACAACTCACTTTTCAATATTGACTTAGGGATATCGCCATTTGTACAAAGTACTGTCGCATCTAACCACAACCCACCATAACGTATCAGCAACGCAATTCTTAATAAATCAGAGAAATGAGGTAGAGTGATTATACCACTTTGCAATTTATTCATAATATAGTCAGGAAACGTTGCATATTGAAGGTAATTTTGTTCGGTCAGTAAGACGATATCCCAACCTTTTAGGTTTTTCTTAACTGATACATAGCATTTTTTTACAAGTGGCGGCATCGCTTCTTCACCCTGCCACCAAAGCAACCATACAATCTTTTTCTCACGATGAGGAAGATTATCATTTCTCTGCACATCGAAATCCTTCAGCACATTATAATATCTCTTGTTGAAACGTTTCTTCTTCTTTAAATCAACCGACAATCGCAGTATCTCAAGCGCTGTTCTGTTTTTTCCTAATAACAAGAATTGTATTACAGCAGTCCCTAGTACTTTATTGCGCCAGTACTGTTTAAGTAAATTAACACCTCCAGCTTTTTTAAAATAGTCCCTTGTGTTTGACATATAACAAACATCTAATATGAAACAATTTTTATTTTTGATAAATATATAGATATTCCTCAAGTTCTTTTTCAATTATAGAAATTTCTTTGGAATACTCAGGATGAGACATCCAAGTTTGAGTTCCCTTAATTGAAATATCAGGCTTGAAATGAGACATCGGATAAGAATGATGAGACTTATCTAAATCAAGAAATAGCAGGATTTTTGTGACCATCTCATCGTATTTGTAAATCAAATCTTCAAATGACACCTTTAATACATTATCAGGGAATATATATCCACGAAAAGGTCTAATATCTTTATAATATTTGGAAAAATAGTATGGATCATTTGGCAAAACATGATCATGTAGTGTACGTTGCCTAATATATAAATCTCGAGGATCTCTGTCAACAACAATAACCTTCAAATCTTCTACATATCTTAAATATCGTTCTATGTTATTTCCTGGAACCATTTGATCTATAACCACATATTCGTCAGTCGGTTTATGAGGCATAGATTCACATAAGTTATTAACAAATAACCTTGTCTTACACAAAAAATCACTTTCTGTAAGAACTGCATGGAAAGTTGTTTTCTTGGGATAATAATTGTGCCATGCCTGGTATCTATATTTTTTAGGACGTAATTTGTTTAATCCTCTTTTTAACAATTCTACTTTCTGTTCAAAATAGTTATATAGCAAAGGCTCCATACCTTTATACCCCTCATACTCAAACTTAATAAGTGACTGGGCATATTGCTCTGCATACTCAAGCCACTTACTACCATAAACTTTACTTAATTGTCTATTGTTATGGTGGGCATAAGCGATAAAACGCCGGATTGCTAAACTTGAATTTAGTCTATGAGGATTCTCAACCAAATTATATTCTAAATCAGAAATACCATCCGCATCATGAAGATACCGACTTTCACATTCATAAGTACCCTGTGCGACATTGTTAAATTCACGAAGCAGATCGTCAATTACACCCGCCCCTGTTGCATGATAACCAACACACGCTATTTTTTTCATTTATAAATTCTTTTTATTTCAACAACCAGAAGATCGAGTAAGGAGAGAGAGAGTTTCACTCACCCTTCTCACGGAACCAGAATTGTACAAGTTTTTAACATCCTTCAATATCACAATAAACATAAAATTCAGTTATGATCCGAACTATTGATTCTTATCTTTTGAAACAATTCTATAATTATATTTATTTATTAAAAGTAACAATTTTCTTTCAAATATAGAAACATTCTTTCTCCTCCTTTTCAAATTTGTAAGCGGTATTAACATAAATAAAAAAGCTGTTTGCGAAAAGAACAATGATGGAGTTGCTGTACTATTTAAAACTATTGTGATAAAGATAAATATACTTAACATACTCCCTACAATACTCTTTTTATATTGATAAAGAATCTCTTTCCCAGTATAAAAAATCATGAAAACTACAATAATAGCCCCAATTATTCCAAACTCTCCAAAAATTGCTGGCCAATAATTATCATGGGTATATACAGAGTATTCAGGACTTAACCCCCACAAATAATCAAAACCATATTGATGATATAGCGGAGAATAATATTTTGATGCCATATCTGTTCCATAAGTGGACAATCCTGCACCTATTGGAGCATGGTTTAGCATCGTTTTAATACCATAAACTAATAAAATAGCTCTTGGTCCGGCATCTTCTTCACCATAAGTAGACTCTATTTTTTTAGATCCAATTATTAAAGCAATAAAGATGATAGATGCAATTACAGAAATACTTATTTTAAACTTGCGTTTTTTCATTATAGTCCAATAAAACATCATTATATACATTGGAACATACACTAAACTACGGGTACGCCACGTAAGTACCCATATAAATAATGCAATTATTATCATTATCAAATATAACTTTTTCTTATTTGACAGTTGGAATCCCATAGTCAAAAAAATAAGAAAAAAGAAAAACATGTCGCTAAAAACGCCTGACTTTTTGTATAAAAATTGGAAAGTCCGAAATCCATTCCTTATAGCGGTGTGCATTCCTATATCGACAAAGATATTGAGAGAAGCAAATATAAATGCAATTATCAGAAATGGTATAAGTACTTTATTTACGGTCAATATTATACTTTTCTTTTCATTTGTTGACATAGCCATTATGTAATGATTACCTAAAATGAAAACCAAAAAACATTTTAAGCACTGAAAAGCATCAACAACTAATGGAAAAAGTGACAATTGATATTGATAAACAAATGAGCCTACAAAACCAACACATATTAATAATATACTAAGCAATACTATTTTATTTTCATTATTTGATAAATGTGATTTAAAAAACGCAATATATAAAATTGATAACACACCAAGAAATTCATCTAAATATTGAAATAAAACGAATTCTGACAGACCTTCAAATGACCAAAAAAGTGGAACTACTACAGATACTATTATTATATAATATACTATAAATATTTTCATAAACCACTCTATGTTAGTAAGTCTTATACAACAATTATGAATTTATAAACAAAGTACATTCTGTCTTTAAATTCTTCATGTATTTTTTCCAAGTATCCTTATTAGTAAATTGGGAACACATATTAAGCTTATTTGAGCATATGGATCTATTTTCTTTATTATCAAATTCAAATTTACCTTTTCCTCTCTTAATATTTATACATCTGAAAAAATCTATTAAGCCTTCTAATCTACCAGTAGGACGAGTTGGCCTAAATTTTCTTTCCATATTATCTGAGAAGGTAAAAAGAACAGGAGTTTCCATACCTAGGCAAGGTAAAGCACAATGAATACGTGATGTTATTACATATTTTGCATTTTCATATTTCTTTAAAAGACAATGTGCATATTCAAATCTATCTTCCTCTGTTGGTATCAAATCAATTGGTATACGGTGTTCTTCATAAATTGCGTTTAAAAAGACATCATCTTCTATTACGCTATTATACGTCGAGTATATTTTTGCAGAATATATAAACCGTTTCCAACGATTCTTATACTTGAATGTTGTTTTCAATATCTGATTTGAAACATTACGTATTGTCCTATTTTTGAATATAATATAAAATAATACCCTATTCAATTGTATTATTGTTGTAAGGATATTCAGGTCGAACAATTTTTCACAATACGGATCGACAATATATACAGGAGAATTTTCTTCTTTTTTGTTTTTATATGTTAATCCTAAAGTTAAGGTTAGACACCCAGAAAAATAAGCCTTTATACCATGGCTAAGCATTAAATTGACCGTATTCGCATCTCTACAGCCAATAGGTTCATATTTCTTGAGATGTTCAATAGTCTTATTTGAAAAAAAAACATCTTCCACTTTTGGTGTTAAATGAAAAGAAACATATAAAGGTTTAATACTTCCAGAAGGAGGGAAATTAGCAGGCTTTGACATAAACCATGCATTCATTATAGTTTTAGCCTTACCTCTATTATCCAATTTAAATGAGTTCAATTTTTCTCGATCTAGAAAAACAATTTTTGCATCTTTTGGAACAAATTGCTTTGCTGCTAAAGACTGAATATAGTCGCCAATATTTTTTGTTTCTCCATTTCCTTCACTTGTAAGAATTCCTATTATTTGGTCGGTAATCATATATTTTATTTTTTATTGTTACTAATTCACGTTTATGCAATCCTAAACATAAAATACAAGAAATGCAAATGAAAATATATAAGAATGACTCCACAAGCAAAATAAAGAAATCTGATTCTTTATTAATAAATGAGTGTATGAACAAACTAATAAAAAGGCTAAATGCGGAAATCAAAAACATCTTTTTAATAACATCATGAAAAAAAAGTTTATAATTGAAGTTATACAATCTATTTGAAAAATAAAAACGTTCAAGCAAAACAAGAAAATCTACAATCAATTTTACGATTAGTGCAGCATATATATGCCTCCATATTATGAATGCGACAATTGTCCATAAAGGAATTGATAAGTTGGTTATACTAATAACAACCTGATATGCCTTTATTTTTCCTGTAGCTTGTATCGCCATCCATAATGGAGAAGATATACATTCCAACAAACTACAAATAATCATCAACCTGCTCAAATCTGCGGTATAAGTTGGAACTCTTCCTAGCCAGAATTTTATAATGCAGTCTGTATTTATCAAAATGGGGCATGCTAGTATCCACATCAAAAAAAAAGATATTCTAGAAGAATTAAAAATTAGATTGTTTAGTTCTGTATTTCTCTCAGAAGAATATAGTTTGACGATTTGTGGTTTAAATGCTGTTTGGAAATTTGAAACAAACTTTATAATGGCTCCATTGATCTGTTGCGCAATACCCATTGCAGCATTAGCAAGAACGCCAAAAAAGAAATTCATTAATAAATTAACGCCTTGGCTTGCTGCTACATTTGAAAAGCTACCAAGTAAGGTAAAGCTTGAAAAAGATAACAATTTTTGGAAATAAGTTTTACTATACTCACAGTGCAATATCTTTAATTTCCAAATCTTCTGACAATATAACGAAAACCAAGAATTGAGTATTAATGATATTGTTAATGTAAGGATGCCATAATTTATTAAACTTTCGCCAGGAATGAAAGGTAATAGGAAAACTATCAAAAGGTTAAAGCATCCTTCTATAATGCTAGTAAGAGAGAAAAAAGACATCTTTTCCTGAGCTATTATCCACGATTGGTAAGGTATTCTAATAATTAATAAAATTGAATTTATAATAACAATCTGAAAAAGAATTAAAGTTGCTGTTTTATATTCATCTGGCACATTTAAAAAGTAAATGACAATTGGCAAACCAACAACCTCACATATCAAAAAGAATAAAAAAGATAAATAATAATGAATAGTTTTGCTATTATAGAATACAGACTTTGTCTCCGCAAGTTCTTGTCTCCCTAAATGATAATTAAGATAGCGTTGTATCGCTGTAGCCATCGAGTTCTGAACAAATGAGAACAAGATAACAATCCCAGCTATTAGATTCCATATACCATATTTTACATCTCCTAAATGGTTAAGTACTACACGTGATGTATATAAAGTTACTGCCATTAGAACAAACATTCGTATATATAGATACAATGTGTTCTTATATATTCTATTATAAGACATTTTGCAAAAATATAAAAAGCTAATTCACTAGTATTCGGTTAAATTTCACCAAAGCGAAAGTTGGCGGTCATCTTCCGGATTATGATTAATAATTGTCTTGACAAATAGTTCTTTCTACTGAGCCCTTTCAAACAGGACCTGGTCAATGACATTAGAGAATATGTAAAGATAGTATTCGATTTAATACATCTTCATGGCAATAATAAGCAACAAGAAATCATAGATCGCAATCCATATCTGTGCGAAAACTGTCTTCTGGGACGTTCGTTCCAGAGCATATACCATATAATCCCTATACGATACATCATTATACAATACCTCTGCTCTCTTGACAAGAATCATGACATAGTACTGATAGAAATGTCCGTCATTCTTCTCAATCATGGCATTGGGGCATAATCATCAGACCAGCATGTTACAAATTTGGAGTTGAATGTATTTATCTATGTCAATCTGCCACTGGCAATCTTGTAGTCATAACTATGGCGACCTTCTGCACGAAAGTCTTCATAATATCGTTGGAGTACATGCTGATAGATTTCTTCAAACTGAGGAATGAATAGATCGTTCTTCTGCTGCAAATTCAGGATGATGTCAGATGCCAATGAGGCAGTGAGAGACAAGTCAGTGGTTCCTAAATTAAAACTTGTCCCTTTAATGAAACCGGGTGAAACGTTGAGAATACGGTTAGAAGAATCTGACTTCTCTAGTTCAACATTAACACTCTCTATAAATATTTTTAGCGCAGCCTTGGTGGCTCCATAGACTGAAAAGAAAGGACTTGACATAAAGCCCGAAATGCTAACCATGACACCACAAAAGAAATCTTCCTTAGACAATAACTTATCGTAAAAATGCTTGATAACACGTATGACTGCAATGGTGTTAACATTAAAATAAAGAGAAATCATCTTTTCGTCAATGTTTTTAAAAAGATCCAATTTCCCGAAGCCTGCAGTAATCATAAGTCCATCTATATCTTGGAATTTATCAAAAATGGAGTAGTCTTCACTCGTAAGATCGAACTGAAAACTCTCTATCTTCGACTCCTTATACTCATCAGCAAGGGCGGCTTTATCTATTATATAGACCTTCTCGGTGGTATTACGTGAAGCGAGCACTTTGGCTATTGACAGTCCAATACCATTGGCACCACCTACAACTAATATCCGTTTCATATCTCTGTCAGGTTTTCGTGGTTAATGTATTTCTCTATGATTTCTACGATAGCAACACTCTCTTGCCTGCGAAGTTTATAGCAGGTATGACGATGATTCACGATCATGGACAACCACTCCTGAATCTCGTAGCGAAGCCCCTCACCATCATAACTATAGAAGAACTTCTTGTTCATGGTCTGGTCTTCGTAGCGAACCTCAAAGAAGTCAGTGAGCCACCAAGGGGCTGGCACATATATGTATCCCTTTGTGCCTGAAATCACTAGGTTTCCTTCTGTCTTCACACCAACGCCGAGGGTAAAAGAAGCTGTGGCATGAGGATAGTTGATAACTCCCTTTGTATAGATATCCACCCCATTTTCCATACGACTATGGAAATTGACATCATGCCAGTCAATACCTAACAACTTGATAATGGCCAACAAGGTCAGCGAGGCATGCTCAGTCATTGCTCCGCCAGCTTGTTCTACATCAAGTTCACGGGTCGGCGGTTTCACCATTTTACTTAACGAAGACTTTACATCAACAACATCACCAACGATACCGCTCTTAATCAGTGTTACAATATGACCAAATGCAGGGAAATAGGCTGTTTTGCTGGCTTCCAATAGCACAAGACCACGTTCTTCTGCAAGTCTGTACAACTCTAATGCCTCATCTTTGGATAATACAAAGGGGATTTCACAAAGAACATGTTTATTCGCTAGCAGTGCCAACTTCGTATATTCGTAATGAGTGAGATGAGGTGATGCGACATAGACCAAATCAACATTCTGCAAGAACTTATCGTAATCGGTATATGCTGTCAGATGATATTTATGTGCAAAAGCATCTGACTCTGCTTGGTTAGGATTTAGGACAGCTGACACACAGGCTCCGTTTACAACCATACTCTCTGGCACAAAGCGGTGTGCAATACGTCCGCTACCAACAATGCCAATACGATAACTTACCTGTTGCTCCGCCCTCAGCATCGTGGAGGAAATGCCCTCTGTACGAGGCAAATAGACCACCTTGCAGTATTCATTCAGATAATCAAACTTCCCCTCCCAGTCTGAGCCTATGGCAAAAATGTCAATATCATATTTCTGTACATCGTCAATCTTCTGACCGAGATAATCCTCTATGATTACCTCATCGGCGTAGCCTGTTGCCTTTACAGCTTCTACTCGTTCAAGAACATTATTACGAACGTTCAATTTACCACGGCCACGATCAAAACTGTCGCTCGTAACTCCAACAATTAAATAGTCTCCCAATTCCTTAGCTCTTCGTAGCAAATTAATATGACCTTGATGCAAAAGGTCATATGTGCCATATGTTATTACTTTCTTCATATTAGAACATAAATATTTAATTATAAGAGCATGCACACTTTTTTGTAATCGCTTATGTCGTTCTGCTTGTCTCTATCTGATGATTGCAGGATATGTTGCTCGAAACCAGCTTGATTCCTCACTCTCTTATCAGATATGAAGGTCCTTTATTTCAGTTAATCCGGAACGGATTAACTGAAGATGATTGATTATCCTTGGCCTATTCTCCGCCTAAGCTTGGCCTATGCTACGTCTACGCTACGCCTACGAAATAATAGGGACAATGTTGAATAACAGAACAAAATGTCGAATTTTGGATATCGGTTATTTGAAGTATGATGTGATAGATGGTTAGTCAGCGGTACGAAAGAAGGTTTTGAGGCCACCTTCTTTGTAGAGGATGTAGGTGGAGGTGCCCAAAAAAGCGAGGAATGTAAAGAGAATACATATTAGAGCACGCTTGGGACCTGTCTTTTTAACGGGAACAGTGGCGTCTTGCAGCGTTGTGAAGGCAGGGGTATCTTCCTGAACCTTAGCCTCGGCAGCCATGAGCTGAACTGACACCTGAGAATAGGCTTGGTATTGGAGCTGCATCTCGTTGGCAAGGGCTGACTTCTGACTTTGAACGCTCTCTAGGAAGACACGCTGGTTAGCATCAGAGAATCCTGCATATTGTTTACGGGCTTTCTCATAGCGAGCCTTAGCCTCGGCAAAGAGTTTTTTGTTGTACTCCAGATAGACACGGGCCTTCTTGGTGCGGTATTGGGTGATAAACTCCTGAAGGCGCATCTGGACTGAATCGGCCATCTGGGCACAAATGACAGGGTCCTGGTCGGTGACATTGATGGTGATGACCATCGTCTTCTTATCAACATCGCAGACAACCTTCTTGTCAATTGCCTTGACGATGTTTGCCTGTTCCTCTGTCAACTGGAAAGGATTTACTGGCTCTTCGACAGGCTCAGGGACCGAGGTAAAGAGAGATTTCAAACAACCAAAAAGTTTGAATGGTGCCTTGACTACTGCATGGATCCATGACGATTTCTGCTCGTCCTTCAGATACTCATAATAAGACATCGTGCGGTCGGCTTCTCCCTTGTCTTCATCGCCTTTTATCGTTACCGGTATCGGGAATAGCGAGGTCTTGAACTTGACCGAATTCATCAACTCGGGATAGAGCGTGGGGAAGAGGCCCTCAGTGGCATTGCCTGCAGCACCACTAATATTGATACCGAAACTACTAGCTAAAGACGCCAGTGAACTGGTGCTCTTGGAGCCAGACAACTCTGGGGAGAGTTTGACCTCGCAATCATAATAATTGGGTATGCTAATTGCAATAATAGCTACCAACAGGAATGCTATGGGCAACACCTTGTAGTAAGTGACACGGGCAGCCCAAAGAATTTTGAATAGCTTTGCGAAATCGATAGAACGGTGGGGACCACCACTCTCATCGAAATCTTCCCCCAAGAATTTGATTATCTGTTTAAGGGATTTTACTTCTTCCTCGAGAGTAAGAACTTCCTGTGATTTTTCTTCAGACATATGAATAATTATTAGACAAAAAAACAGAAGGACATCTTAAAAACTACAACTTGGTCAAGGCGACTACCATGGTGGCAAGGGAGGCAAGGCTGGTGCCGATACCGAGCCATTGGGTGATGGCATTAGCGTTGCGAGGAGCCTTGGTGGGTACCACAATCTCGCAGCCGGGCTCGATCTTGCCTTCTTTGGCTACTGCCATCGTGCCATTCTGATAGACGATATAGGTGTGGCTCTTCTTGGCGCGGTCGCCAAAGCCGCCCGCCTGCTTGATATAGTATTTGTAGTTCTCTCCATCCTCAAAAGCGACTGTGTTAGGGGCATTCACATCGCCACTGATACGCACGGTATGATTGAAGCGCGGGATAATCAATTGATCTCCGTCCATTAGCTCGATATCCTGAGTAGAACCGGGATGAGCCAAAGCCTCGTCGAGATGAATACCGACGGTATAGGTGTCGCTCATGGCTATCTTATTGAGGGCAATAGAGTCTTTGCCATCGGCACTCTGACGCGCCATATTGATCACTGCCTGCATGCGGGCCTTCTCATCGGCCGTCATCCTACGAACCAGACGGGCACCACGGACATAGGCACCTGGCACCACGCCGCCTGCCGACTTCACCACATCGCTCAAGCGCTGGTTCTTCTGCTCCATCGTGTAACTGCCCTCGAAGGCAATCTCGCCTTCGACGGTGACACGGATAGGATCCTGGAACACAGGGCTGCGGCGCACCTGCACGATATCGTAAGGCTCAAGGGTGAAGTTCGTCTGATCAGCCAATGAGAAGCTGAAGGTCTTGGCAATCTCCATCGTGGCTTCAGCAGCGTTGGGATCACGCAGACGACGAGAGACATCAACCTTGATAGTGGATGCACGGTCAGTGAGTCCGCCAGCCTGCAGTATCAAGTCTTCAATCGTCATCCGATCAGCAAACTCATAGGTGCCTGGGAAGATGACCTCACCTGTGATGGTGAGGGTACGAAGGTTCTGATGCTCTGCCAAGGTGGGGATAAAGAGAATATCCTCGTTCTGCAG
>AUXO016167146.1_pt1 | contig 20681 bp, 15 predicted proteins | sample 768731 | NCBI WGS metagenome assembly AUXO01 (sample SAMN02715735, study PRJNA202380) | gut metagenome | biome: sheep rumen | host: Ovis aries | place: New Zealand: Palmerston North
TCTAATAATTCACTAAATGCACTATCGAATGTTTTATTATCGATAATATCTCCAGCATTATAATCAATCCATCTTTCTTTTTTATTAAATAACGTAGAATTAGATGAAATCTTAACAGTTGGAACAATAGAACCAAATGGTGTTCCTCTTCCTGTAGTAAATAAAATCAGTTGAGCATCAGAACAAACAAGATTTGTTGTAGATACAATATCGTTTCCAGGACCATTTAAAAGATTCAAGCCTTTGTTTACTACTTTTTGGTTTTCTTTTAATACATCAACTATTTCGCTATATCCACCTTTTTGAATACAACCAAGTGATTTATCTTCTAGTGTAGTAATTCCGCCCTCTTTGTTTCCTGGAGATGGGTTCTCATAACATACTTGATTATGATTTTTATAATATGTTTTAAAATTGTTAATCAAATCAACCGTTTTATTATAGATAGATTCATCCTTACACCTATTCATAAGGAGTTGTTCAGCACCGAACATCTCAGGAACTTCTGTAAGAAGTGATGATGCGTTATTTTTAACAAAGTAATCAGATATTATTCCTACAAGTGGGTTAGCGGTAATACCTGATAATCCATCAGAACCACCACACTTTAATCCTAAAGTAATAGATGAAAGTGGCACTTCTGCTCTTTTATCTTTAACCATCTCTTGATAAATCTCATTTAATAATTCTAATGAGTCTTCAATCTCGTCTTTAGAGTTTTGAAGAATGATAGATTTAATTCTTTTTTTATCATAATCTTTTAAAGATTTTAAGAATGGTTCAAGTTGATTGTTTTCACAACCTAGTGATACTATCAAGACACCTCCAAAGTTAGGGTGCTTTGCGATGCTTAATAGCGTATCTTTAGTAAACAACATGTCATCACCAATCTGTGAACAGCCATATGGATGAGTTAACGCAATAACATCATCTATACCATCAAGATTGTTTCTTTTAATAAACTCATCTTTAATTCTATTAACAGTACTATTGATACAGCCAACAAGAGGTAGTATTAATAGGTTATTTCTAATGCCGTATTTGTTGTTTGATCGTTTATAGACCATTACTTTCTTGTTATCGAAAGAGAATTTATTCTCTATTACTGCTTTTTCATAGTGATATACAGGTTCTTCATCTAATAAGGTCTTAATATTATGAGTATGAACGTGCTCGTTCTTTTTAATATCTTTAGTTGCGACTCCTATTGGATAACCATATTTATAAATCTTTTCACCTGCTTTAATATCTATTGATGCTATCTTATGTCCGAAAGGAACGATATCGTTTGTTAAGGCTATTAAAACATTATCTTTTTCATTTAATTTTATATACTTATTCATAATGCCCCTCAACAAAATCAGCTAAAGCTTTCTTCATTCCTAATTCTTTTATTCTATTATAGTAATCTAATACATATTCATAGAAACCATTTAACTTTGTTAAATCGGTTCCAAAGAAATCTGTATTGCTTAAGAATTTATAGACATAATCGCTATCGTTCTTAATTGAGTTTATATATTCTAAGTATTGAGCATTATCGTTTAGCTTTATATCATCTTCTCCTCTTTTACCTTGATAGAAAATGGCTAAAGAGGCGAGGCTAAACGCTATCACCTTAGAATATGTTCCGTTTAATTTATTATAATCAAATAGAGTTGGTAGAACTCTTTCTTTATATTTAGATATAGAGTTTAATGCGATAGACATTAGTTCATGTCTAACGAATGGATTCAGATATCTTTCAAATACGCTATTCGCAAAGCTAGTTAAATCATCTTTATCTAAATCTATAGTAGGTATTACAACATCATATACAAATTTCTTAGCGTATTCACCTACATATTTATCTAATATAGATTCTCTAACTGTATCAATACCATATAGATATGATACAGGAACCATTAATGTATGACATCCGTTAAGGATTCTTACTTTTCTTTCTTTATATGGCTTAATTGATTCTACGTATTTAGCATTTAATCCAATTTTATGTATAGGGAATATATTCTTTATATGTTCATCGTTTTCTAATACCCATAGGTGGAATATTTCGCCAACTACTACGTTTTCATCAATGTAGCCTAGTTCATTATATGTTTCGTTGATATCACCTTTAGGATATCCAGGAACAATCCTATCAACTAGTGTAGATGAAAAATGACAACTATTATTGATCCAATCTATAAAATCATTATCATAACCTTTTAATTCTGATAACTTTAATAAGACTTCTTTTAATTTCTTTGCGTTATTATCTATTAGCTCGCAACAAATAAAAGATAGTCCCTTACTAACGTCGTGGTTAAAATAATCATATCTCGTCTTAAGAAGAGAAAGTACTTTTGAAGGAAATGATTTAGGTGTTTTATCAAAATCTAAATCATTTTCATCTAACACTATACCTGCTTCAGTTGTATTAGATATAATTAATTCTAAATCTTCTTTTTTAGCGTAATCTAGGTATCTATCATATTCTGTATATGGATTGATAAAATCGCTCAAAACATCAATAACTTCATGATTTCTAATGACCTCGTTGTTTTCAATGCCTTGAAGATATAAAGTATATAATCCATCTTGTTCTTTCAAATCTTGAACTCTTCCACTTGGAAGTGGCTGAACAACACATACGTGACTATCAATAAGTCCTTGATCATTCATCTTTTTTATAAACCAATCAACAAACGCTCTTAGAAAATTTCCTTCGCCAAATTGAAGTATTTTAATATTTTTTGTTTTTTTATTAATAATTTTTGATGTTAGCTTTTCCATATAAAACCACCTCTATTTATTCACTAACTAAGTTTTCTTTCTTTTTTGATTTTGTAAATATCAAATAAATAAGCGCAAGCAGTGCAGATATTATTGCGATAACTATAAGTGAAGAGAACGCATATGTCCACCCGCCTTTATCTGCCATAGCACCTAAAACGTATGTAGCAATTGAAGTTCCTATATAACAAGCACCATTTAAAAATCCTGCTAGAAAACCTGCATCAAACTTTCCTTCAAAAGTTAAAGGTATTTGTACAGTTGTTGTATTTGATACTATTCCCATTACTATTGCTTCAATAGTAAATAATGTAATTACAAGTACCCAGTTAACATTTAAGAATACATAAACTAAAACAATCAATAAAGCTCCAACAACAAAACAAAGCAGCGATATGAATATATGATTCTTTAATAATTTAATTAAAACAGGAGATATTACCGCTACACTTAATGAAAACAAAGGCAACATTACCGACATAAATATTGAAAGAGAATCAGACAAGTTATAGCATTCTTTAAGTATTGCGGGAACCCACGACTGTAATCCACCTGAAATAGCATAGCTAACAAGTGAGAACTCAAAAAATAACAATAAAAGAACCACACTTCTCTTATCAATTTTTTCTTTTGGAGCAATTCTTTTTCTAAACAACAATCTTTCTTCTTTTCCCGGTTTTTTAATTCCTTTAGTAAATGAAAAGAATAATATTGCAGCAGAAATTGATATAATTCCTGCAGTTAAAAAGCAATACATAAACATACTTGTATTTATAGCGAATATGGCGCAAATACCAATTGCGGCAAACTTGCCTCCAGTTGAAGCTGTAGCCATAACAACAGTAACGATACCAATATTTTTCTTTGATATATTTTCTCTTAATATTAAAAGAAATACTGGCCATAAATTTGCCTGAGCTAGTCCATTTAGAAGCCATAAATATTTTATGATGTTGAATTCTATTCCAGCATATATAATGACATTTATTATGCCCGATGTTACTAGCGCAATTATAATTAATAATCTTCTATTATATCTATGGCATACGAATCCTACTAATATCTGTCCTAGTCCATATGCAAAAAAGAACAAAGTAGCAGGAAGTGATGCTACTGCATGTTCAACAGAAAACTTTTCCATTATAAGAGTTACATTTGAACTATAACTATATCTACCTAACAAGGCAAGAACATACGATATCCAACAAATAACAATTATTGCTATTTGTTTTTTGTTGGATAAGGATGTTTCAACTACCTCTTCTTTTATTTCACAATTATCCATTAAACACCTTTTCCAAGATCAAACGCCTCTTGTAAACCCTTATTTCCTTCAATTGCCCTTTCTTCTTCGATTCCACCAACAAAAACTTTGCCAGCAAGTCTAGATCCTTTCATGCATTTAATCCAGCCTTCTACGCCTTTTACTAATGCGTCTATTGTATGTGGATCATTATCATCTGATGTTGCTAATATATAAACATCTTTAAAACTTCTTTCTCTTGAAAATAAAGAATTAGCTCTATCAATCATAGTTTTCATTTGGCCACTCATCTCATAGTAATATACAGGTGTAGCCCAAACTATTACATCTGATTGTGCCATTTTATCAGTAATTTCGTTGGCATCGTCATCAATTACACAATGTCCTATTTTTTGACAGGCAAAACAACCTCTACAAAAACTTATATTTTTATTCTTTAAAGATACTATTTCTACTTTATTTCCGCTAGAGATAGCACCTTCTTTAAAATATTCAGCAAGCATGCTAGAGTTGCTGCCGTTTCTTAAACTTGTTGTTATTATTAGAACATTCTTCATATGGTACCTCTACTTTAAATTGTCTATTATTTGATTACATATTTGGTTCATGCCTAGAGCTGTTGGATGGCCATTGATTTTATCTATATCATGCAATACAACATAATCTATACCAAATTTATTTGATGATTCAATCATACAATTTACTATTTCCTCTTTTAAATCGGTGTTGATTACACATAGTATTTTAGATTTAGGTAAATCTTCTCTTAGATTGTATAGTAAATATGAAATCGCAGGAAAAACATTATATAAATCATCTTCAGTCCAATCACTGAATTTTATTTCACCTAATGGTGCATCAGCCCAACTATCATTAATTCCGCCAAACACTATTGCTAAATCAATATCATTATTAAATAATCCATTGTTCTTTTGTTTTTTATATCTACAAATAAAAGATGATGTTTTAGAACAGTCGTAATTATTGTATCCGGTATAACAGATTGTAGAACCTGACCAACTATTATTATGAACAAGGTTATATCCGGTTTTACTAATAAATAGCTTCCACCACGTCTTATCTACTTCATCAACATCTAAGCTTGGATAATATTTAGTATGGCCTTCAGGTACATAATCTTTAAATGTGGAATAACTATCTCCAAATATTATAAAATTTTTCATTCTGTTTTACCTTCTATATTAGAACGTTCATCGAGTTCTATTCTTTTTCTAATGTCTTCTTCTTTTTCTTCATCTAATCTGTAATCGAAATTTCCGTGTACACCCATTACATCTGAATAGTAAACAAAAGCGCCATCTATTTTTTTAATTAATCTTAAGAATTCACCTATTTGTCTATAACTAACTAGGCAAATCAATATATCTTTTTCTTCGTTACTAAAAGCTCCTTCTGCTTTTAATATGGTTGCGCCATGTCTTAAATCAAAGATTATCATATCTTTTAGTATGTTTGTTTGTGATTTATCAACTACTATTTCAAATTTAACAGCGTTTCTTCTGTCCCTTAATATCATCTCTGATATCTTTTCACAAACAAACACTTCAATTATAGATAATAACGCTGAATGGATATTGCCATATACAATAAAGCCAATAACTATGATGATATAACTAACATAAGCAATAATAGATTCAACATTTTTATGTGGCAATTTCTTTTGAATCATACAACCGATAACATCTGCACCACCTGATGATCCGCCAATTTTAAGCAGTATTGCGGTTAATCCTTGGCATACGCCACCAAATATAGCAGCAAGAACATCGTTATCGGTATATTGATACATATTTATCTTTTCACATACTAATAAAGTAATAGAAAGAACTACTGTATAGATAAGCGTATAAATAACATATCTTTTTTTAAGCATAAACCATGCAGCAATCAATAAAGGTAAGTTTAAGGCAAAAGTAAAAATACCAGCATTTACCTTAGTAAGATACTGAAGCACAGTTGCGAGTCCATCTACACCACTAGGCGCAAAGTTGGCTTTATATACAAACATCCACAAGCCTAACGCCACAACTATGGTAGTTGGAATAATTATTAGTATATTTATTATTTCATGTTTAATGGTTTTGCTTGATTTCATTTTATTAATTATTCTTTGAACATTTCATTTATTGCTGCCCAAGTAATATCAGGACACCAATAGTGTCCTTTTGGTGTTACAACTAATTTAGAATTAAGAGGCGATCCTGCTTTTTCATATATCTTTTTTACAGTATCGTATCCCCTATAAACACCTTCTATTGGGAAAATAATATCTTCTTTACCCGCTATAACTATTAGTTTTCTTGGGGCGATTAAGCATGCTAAATCTTGCATATCAAAATATCTATATGCTGAAGGTATAAAATTACATGCGCAGTGATATATATCTAAAATAGATTCTTTATATGGACAAAAAGAGCAAGCAGGTGCACATAGTTTAATTCTTTCGTCATAACAAGCAGAATAATAACTAGCAGTACCTCCACCAGAACTACCTGTAATCATGATATTATCTAAATCACATTCTTTGAAATTGGATAAAGCATCTATCGCTCTTGATACATCCCATACTCTTTCACCAATTAAAGTTCTGCCAAGTAAAAATGCAGCTTGTGCAGCAAATGAGCACATCTTGCCCCATCTTCTTTTTTCTTTTTGAGGTTTGTTTTCACCCATAGCTCTTTGTTCAATCGCAAGAGCGATATATCCGTTTTCAACAGCTTGTAAAGCGAAAGCTACTCTTGGTAAATCCTCTTTATCTTCTTCAAATTTAACTATTCCTAAAGAGTTATGAAAGCCAGTCGAATGTCCTTGAAGTGTAATTACGACTGGATATTTTTCTTTTTTAGTGTTTGGAATCAATAGATAACAAGGCACAATAGCGCCAACTTCACTTTCAAAAGTAAATCTAATCTGTTTATGATTATCTTTCTCTTCAATAGATTCTATATCGATATTTAAAGGACAGGTATTTTGTTTAATTAAATCTATTCCTGTTAATTCACAAAACTTCTTTCTTAATGTTTCTTTCTGAATAGATAAATCTTTGTTTTCATCAAAACTATAAAGAGGTTTCATCTCTTCAGCTATAATATCATGACATTTATCACCATTAACTATCATATAAATGCTTCCTTTCTTAATCCCTAATATCTTTTAAAGTTGGAATACCTTCAAGTACATAATTATGTGTAACTTTATAGGTTGCAGCTTTAAGAGCGAATTTAATCGCATCAGTTAAGCTATAATCTAATTCTAAAGCGTAACATAAAGCACCGTTAAATACATCTCCAGCACCAGTAGTGTTTATAACATCTACTTTTTTAGTCTTAAAATCAGTTGTTTTTCCATTTTCAATTAATCTAGCACCATCTTCACCTAAAGTAATAGCTACTCTAGCTGGATTAATTAATTTAAACAAGTTCTCATATTCAACTTCGTTAGGAGTAAATAACCATACTTGTTTTAAAAAATCTAATGGGTAGTTTCTTACGGGTGATGGATCGAATATGATTTTATTATCCTCACCACATAATTCTTTTACTTTTAATAATACTTCATCAGATAACTCGCCAGATAATAATATATAATCGGAAGACTTAATCTCTTCTTCAAATGTAGTTATATCAGCTGTATTAATCTTTACATTATTATCAATATATACAGTAACACAGTTATCTCCGTTTGAATCATGCATTATAAGACCATAATCAGTCTTACCTTCTTTTTCAATACAAGTAGCGTTTAGGTTTTCTTTTTTAAAGAAATCCTTACACGTTCTAGCGTAATCATCATTTCCTATTGAAACCAAGAAGGATACATTACCACCTAATCTTTTGATTGCGGTCGATGCATTAGCGCCTTTTCCGCCTGGTTCAATATAAATATTATTCGCTTTTATGCTTTCACTTGCTTTAGGAAACTTATCACAATATAAAAATACAGATTGTCCGCATATACCTATAACCGCAGTCTTTTTCATATTATAAATGCTTAATCCTTTCTTTATATTTTGATACTAACTCGTTATTCGTTTCTTTATTTTTAGATAAGTTACCACTTTCAAAATAATCTACATTAATATTATTCTTTTTACATAATAAAATTGCTTGATAGATACAACTTTGTATTAGAAATGTAGATATAGATGTAGATACTGGTACAGCCTTAGAATCATTATCAAGCTCTAATACAGCATCTCCCTTAGGTACACAGTTATCAATAAAAATATCGCAAAAATCTTTAAGTATTTTTCCTGATGAATGTCTTGATTTCTCGTTAAAATATGATGATGAACCCATGCCGATTACTTTTAAGTCTTTATCCTTAAAGCTCTTCGCAACTTCAATAGGCACGCCATTAATACCTGATGTAGAAAATACAAATAATATATCTTTATCTGTAACGTTATATTCATCAAATATTTTAGGTGCGTTAGCTTCGTCTTTTTCAAGTTTGCTACTATTAGACGCGCTAATATGCAACATTAATTCAGGAACAAAAATTGGTTGAACATTTGATAGTCCACCAGCTCGATAGAAACAATCTTGAGCAATTAATAGAGAGTGTCCGCATCCAAACATATAGATAATTCCATCGTTTTTAATGCATTCAGCAATAAGTTTAGCAGCTTCATTAACTGCGTCTTTATTTACTCTATCACTTTGTTTAATTAGGTTACTTAAAGTTTTTGCGTATTTTGTCATAACATCTTTACACGTTTAGTATATTTATCAAGTAATTCTTTGTTCTTTTCATCTCCAAGAGGAGTGTTGGCGCTTGTCCAACAAGGAGGAACGATTCCTCTTTTTACACATTCTTCAACAGTAAATATTTCAAGTAAGTGAGCAATATAAAAATCAACAATATTTGATACTGGAGCAATTGATGTATCAAAACCTTCAATATTTATTACTGCATCACCAACAGGGTTATAATCATCAATACAAATGTCTGCATAATCAAATAGGTTCTTTTTATTCGGATGGCGAATGAAATGATCTTTTGACATTTCGTTTTGCCAGATACTACTTGATACTGCGATTATTTTAACGCCTCTTTTTTTAGCTTCTTGAGCCGCATCTATGGTTGCTGGGTTGATTCCGATATTATGGAATATAATCAGTAAATCATCTTTTTGAAGATTGTAGTATTTTATTATCGCAGCTCCATAATTAACTGTTCTTTCAAATTCTAAATATTTTAAAGCTTGATTAAATACAGATAATCCAGTCTCCATTAATGGATTAATGTTTGCGAGACCACCAGCTCTAAAGAACATTTCACCCATACATAGTGTTGTGTGTCCACCGCCACCATAAACATTAATAAGCTTATCGCTTTCAATCGCATCAGCCATTAAAGATGCGGCTTTTTTAATGTTTTCTGTCTGTTCTTTGTTAACTTTTTCAATATTATCTTTAATAAAATCCCAGTATTTTTGTTCGTACATTTTTTATTTGCTCCTTAAAGTTTAGATTTCCACTCTGCAATAACATCATAGATATTAGAGAATGTTCTAAGTCCGCCTAATTCTCCGTTTTTGCATATTCTTTCAAATTCATCTATTTTTGAAGTGAGTTCTTCTTTAGAGAAATAACTTGAGTATAATGTAATCTCAACATATCTAAAGAATATTGATTCATATTCTAATCTCTTAGTTAAAGTTTCTTTCGTTTCAGTAGATAATTCTTGAGAATTATTTATTTTGCTTATTGCATTTTTAAAATCGTCGTTTATTCCTTCAACAAATGAGAGTGGATAATTCTTGATTGTTGTAGTAGCTGAAGTCGCTGCGCCGTTATATCCCATTGGCTGCATATAATTAAGATAGTGGAATGTTATTTGCTCGATATAATTTTTGATTGTATCTGCACCATCCTTATAATATACATCAATGAATTCATCCATAAGTTTCTTATAATCTTGATGAATATCCCATAGAAGTCTTGATCTAACCCACATATCCATATAGTAGAATGATAGGTTAGTAGATGAACCATTGCCCTGATTATAGATATCGATATATCCATAATCATAATATGATTTTAAGTTTTCATATCCAGCAGTCCAGTTAGGGAATGGTTGATATGTTTCACCGAAGTTGATAGTGTAATCCCATACTGCAAAATGATTAGCGAGTGTCTTCCATCCATTCATTTGGATATTTGATCTTGCATTATGTTTTTCATCAAGTAATGGGAATAAGTATCCCTCAAGCATAGGAGCGTATCTTATAACGATATTATCTCTTAATACTAAAGATGGATCTAATGGTTTATATTCTCCATTTTCATAGCTAACAGGAGGTTGAACTACAGTTAAGTATGCGAAGATTGTAAAGTATATAGTTCTTTCAGGACAGTTCTTGTCTTGCCACTCTTTAACAACGTCCGCAACTTGATTCGCAAATCTAATCACAAGTCCTGTTCTTGTGTATTTAGATATATCTTCCTTACATCTTTCACAATCACAGAAATATTCATTATCACTCATTCCAAGTTGGAATAGTGTTTTATCTGTTTCAATTGAAACATAATCCTTTATTAAGTTATAACAGAAAGTCCAGAATAGTCCGTGGGTTCCATCACTAAATGTTTGGTCTGTAGTTAGTGATCCATCCTCATTTAATAATCCACTTGTATATGGGTCGTATTCACCCTTATCATATAAAGCTTTTGTGAAACAAAGTTGTGATCTAGTGGCGTTAGTATCTCCACCAGGCCCATAGTACCAATCTGGGTGTTCAGCTCCATATATTTTTGATGGACATATCTGTTCTTCCATAGATTGATCGTATAAAGAACTCCACCACGTACCTTCACCATAAGTTTCTTCCCATTTAGAATAGATAGAACCATTAAGGTAGTACTTCATTGTAGTAGATGGATCTGTCTTTGTAGTTAGGTTATAAATATCTCTTTCTGGGAAATCAGGCCAATCTTCATAATCATAGTTTAGCAGCTTAATATCATCAGATTTATCAATCTTGATTTCATCTGGTGCATAATACATGTAATTGCAATTCTTTTCAAAGAATCTATATACGCCATATATTAAACCAGTATTATCACCCGCAAGAATGAGCAATCCATCTTCATAGGATTTGATTTTAAAGCCGTTTCTATTGTATGAATTAGCACCATCAATATAACCTGATAATTCTGCGAGTTTAGTATTTCCGATAGAAATATATTTTGTTGTGTCCTCTAAATCAGATGTTGATACAATTTCGAGATTAGTTCCGCAAACAGAATCTAATAACATATTGAATTCAAGTGCTGCATAGTTTTCTGCTTTGGAAGCATCTTCTCTTAATAGAATCTTGTATTCACTTGTCTTGTTGTTTACAAGATATGTATCACTATCAGATATCTTTTGAGTTCTTCCATAATAGATATCACTTTTTGTAGAATCATTACCATTATTATTATTTTCTGTAGTGTTTCTATTTTTGCAGGACGATAAAAAGAGAGCTAATGAAAGACAAAGTATGCAATTAATAAATATTAATAATTTCTTTTTCATCATTCAATCCTCCTTATGACACCGTTACAGCAAATGATAACAGGCTATAGTTACCACAAGAATCAACTGTATAGTAATAGATAGTCCATATTCCTGTTACATCAGGTGAAAAACTATCAGAATCTATTATCACAAATGAACCAGTAGGTCTTTGAGCGTAGATGCTATAAGTTAAGTTTTGATCAACGTTATCACTAACCTTAGCAGAAGGTAAGGAAATAGATTCACCTAATTTTATAGATTTAGTGACAGTACCATTAACCATAATAGTTGGTGAAATATTGTCATAACAATATATATTAAAACTTAATGATGTTTCGTTACTGAATTTATCTATCGCTTTAAATATAACGTTATATTTACCAAATTCTGTTATTTCAAATGAACAATAACCATCTTTACCTGTTGATAATACTTTACCGTTATATTCAACTCTAACAGTAGCGCTACAGTATTTATCAAATAGATCAAATGAATCATAATTGAATGATACTTCATCACCTATCTTGTACAGCCTATTTAAATCAGTATAGATGATTGTTGGTTCAGTAATGTCATCAGCGTTATATGAGAAATCTTGGTTTCCACAGAACTTAGAAAATTGTATTGTTGTTTCATTTATTGAATTATATAAACTTATATTTACATATGCTTTTCCGCTTTCAAAGCCATCAAACTCATCACCATTATCATAATTAGTTATCTTAAGGACAGCGTTAAGTCCATCATAAACCCATCCATTTGAGTAAACAATATCAAACGGAATCTTTGCTGTGCTTATAGCGCCTGCTATAACTACAGATGAATCTTGATTAGATAAAACGCTTGAATCAGCTTTGTTCTTTAAGATATTTAATGTAACTGAATGATTCTTATTTACACTATCAGTTAATGTAATAACTAGCTTTGGAGCGTTTTCGTTTGCGTTAATTGCTTTAAAGTCGAATTCAACCATGCTAGTTAATACAGGGTTTAAGAAATAGAATGAACTATCTCCGTTAGATGCAGTAAACACCATTTCTCCATCTAGATTATCTATAGACATATTATCTGTAACAAAGAAATCTCTAATGAACTTACATTCTTTTGCGTAGAATGAATATTCTTTAGATACAGATGTATTATTTAGAATGTTGCTTGCGATTATTTTAAATTTATATTCTCCCTCTTCTTTTGGAATATAATCTTTTGTTATTTCTTTATATACTCCGTTTGATGGTTCTTTTATCGCATAAGTTACTTTGGCATTTACACCATCGCTGAACGATGAATAATCGATAGCGCTAAATTCTGGTATTACTAGTTTATTTCCTACTTCTACTACTTCATCTACTAAAGGGAAATAAACGACAGGCGCTTCATCTATATATGTAAGGATAGGATAATCAAAATAGATAGGTGTATCATAATAATCCGTAACTGTATATCTTAAAGTGTATACACCTTGTTTTAAAGGGATGAAATAATTATCGCTAGATATTTCAACATTCTTATCGTTATATAGAACACTTACACTATATTTCTTGTTGATAGAGCCGCCATAAACAATCGCTTTAGGAATGCTTATACGTTCACCAACTTTAGCGTTTGAATCTAGCTCATCTAAAAGGCTTAGGTGTAAATCATTAATTCCTTTTCTAATTTCTACATTTCTAACGTTTTTACCAACGTTACCAGATCTGTCTTTTGCAGATGCGACAATTGAATAGGTTCCATATCTATCTGGTGTAAACTTATTATCAACTATGCTTATTTCTTTTTGATTAGTTTCGCCATAATTATAGAATACTTTATAGTTGATATCATAGATAAAGCCATCTAGTAAATCATAAGCGAAACACTCAGTAATAGGCATTGGTCTATTTATTTCACCATAGAGATTATCTTCATCTAAAACAGTTTTTTCAATAACTAGTGGTGGGTTATAATCTATAACTCTACCTTTAGTGAAATCCATACCGTTATATGATAGAATCGCAACTTGCGCAGTTCTACCGCTGACGATATTGATAAATCTGATGCTGACCTCTAGTTCGGTTGAATCAAAACCATCCCAAGGAATATCAGTTCCTATCATGTATCTTCCATCATCTAAATCACGAACAAGAACTCTTTTTCCTCTATCACTTCCTGTAACTGAAAACACTTGTTTTGTTTCATAGTCTAAAGCTAAGAAACCACCTAAAGGAAGTTTGTTGTCGAAGCCTTGTGGAACACCATCATAATCAGAAAAAGATCCAACGTGTGACGCTTTAAGTGCGGTTCCCCAAGTTTTATTAATTTTATCTGGTTCGCTTGTGTGAATACCTTCAATGCTTTGATTGTTTGCGCCTGCTCTACCAGATACTGTTGTGTTGTATTCATTAGAGTCAGGTCTATTTGATGTTTTAAATATCACATATTTATCTTTATTATTAACATCACGGATAGTAACTTCAAACGATTCAAAATCAGAGTCAGAATATTCATGACCATAGTTTGGTTCGCCATATGGTTGAACTTTGGTTGGAACAATAAACCATTCTAAGATGTTGAAGTATTTAGTTAGATTATCTCTATTTAGATGTGTTTTAAATGTAAATACAGTATTAGATGATTGAGTTCCTAAAACTAAAACTTCATCTATTGTATTTACAGTATCTATGGTATCTGAATGGTTATTGATATTGTAGGTATCAAATAAAGGATCTATCTTTTTAAATTCTACTGTTCCTCCGCTTGTATCAACTATATCATCACATGTAAGAACATCTTCTGTAATAGCTGTATCAGCATTAACAAATAAACTTATCGGTATGATAACTGAACATAGAATGATTAATATTAAGAGAATTATTCTTTTTTTCATATTTCTTCTCCTTTACTAGCCCTTAAGTCCACCTAAAGTGGCTGTACCTACTATCTTCTTTTTAAATGTTAAGAAGATAATGATAATAGGAAGGGCAACCAGAATGCAGGCTGCCATAATGTATGGGACACCAGTAGTTTTATTACCAGCTCCTGGGAACTGGAAGGTATATAAGGCATATGCTGCTGTTGGATAACTTGGGAAGTAAATTAATGATGCTTGCCAGTCGTTCCAGAAAGTAATGAATTGTAATAATACTAAAGCAAAGAATGTTGGTAGTGCCATTGGAAGCATTATTCTAGTAAAGACACTAAAGTTTGATGCTCCATCAACAAATGCTGCTTCTGCATAAGACCAGCTTATGCTTTTAAACATCGCGTAGAAGATTAAGAAGTTAGTGCCACCAAAACATATCTTCATAAGATAGATTCCCATCATATTATCGTAGAAACCTAGAGCTCTCATTATTTGTAGTTCGGATGGAAGAGTTCCAACAACTGGTAATATCATATTGATAACCACAATAGAATAAATGATCTTACCAACTAAACACTTATACTTCGCAACAACATATCCTACAACACAGTTAGTAAATACCATGATTGTTGCGCTTATAAACGCATATAAGAATCCATTTAAGAATAGTTCAGGTAAATACGCTTCACGAGTACCTTGTATTGTTACAGATAAGGCTTTGAATACATCAAGATAGTTTTTAAATAGCCACTTCTTAGGAAGTCCAAACGGCGATGAAATATATTCAAGTCTCGCTTTTAATGATGTTAAGAATGTCCATCCAAAAGGAACTATTAAAGTGATTGTATAAACAACTAAGATAATGAAGATTATTATAGCAAATGGGGATGTTAGAATATTTCTTTTTTTCATAAGCGCTCCCCCTAGAACTCTGCCCCTGGCCCATATTTTTCTAGTAAGTGTTTAACAAGTAAAGTAATAGGCGCAGCAACAATAGTGAATACAACACCAAAGGCACTTGCGTATGGATAGTTAGCTAAAGAGGAGTTTTCTCCAACAACCTTAATAAACGTATAATATCCAAGCGTGCTAATATCTTGCGGAGCGAAGTTGCCATAGAAGTTATATATAAAACATTGATTTGTAAATAACCCCGCAACACCCGCAACTATAAATACAGTAATAGTTGGGAAAATTAATGGGAATGTGACAAGCCAAAACTCTTTCCATAAAGAGATGCCTTCTAGTTTGCCTACTTCGATCAAGTCTTGTGGGATTCTCATCATCGCACCAATATACAAAATGATATTAGCTCCTAAATTTACCCAAATATTATAAAAAAGCATTACACCTAATTTTGTTTCGTCAAAGAAAACATTAGGAACGTTTAGCTTTCTCCATTCACAATACAAAGGAATAATTTTATCCACAAAGTATTTATACATTAAAGTCATTATGATAGTAGATAGCATTTGTGGTAAAAACGCCATCACTTTAAAGAATTCTGAACCAGGAATCTTTTTATATATTAAATATGTTGTGAAAATGGAGACTGGTAATGTAATAAACAAACCTACTAAATAAAAGATAAAAGAGTTTTTAAATGAATAAATTACTTCTGCATCATGAAATATATTGTAAAATACCCTTCTAAAATTGGTAAATCCAGCAAATCTATAAACTCCTGAATCATATTCCTTTAGTGATAATAATATTGAATTAAGTTTTACTCCAATATTGAAAACACAAAAGAAAATAATAGGTATTATCAGCATACAAAAAATAAATATTATTCTTTCTTTTTTACCAGCAAGTCCTCCACCTTTTTTCTTTCCTATATCTTTCATTATTATTCACCAGAATAAATATTTCTCCAGTCTGATTCTCCACCAGTTCTTAATGCGCTTAAATATTCATCAACAGTAATATTTCTTGTTTCACTATTTTTAAAGTTATTTAATGGGTTATTTAAAACTATACCATTAGATGTAGTACAGCTCCATTCCCAACCCATTTCATCAAAGTAACTATAGTTTTTAAAGATTAAAGGGTTATCGCATAGGTTATAACAAACATCACTAGATTTAGATGCTTCCCACATAGTTCTATAGTAATATGGCATTTGAGCTAAATCATCTTCACTTAACTCATAATTCATAAATCTAATAATTCCGCATGATCTAGTACAAATTGATAATGCTTCATCAGAATTTAAATATGCGAGGAACTTCTTACATGCTTCTGGTTCATTAGCGTTCTTTCTAATAGCAATACATGAACTAGCAGATGATAAGAAATATGTAGTCTTAGTTGCTGTTGCATCGCTAAACCATGGGAAAGGCATAACTCCAAAGTGTCTATCTTTATAATCATCAGACATATCAGCCATTTCAGTTAAAGTGTTCTTAGCTTCGTTATACCAGTGTCCGCCATCAATGAAGAAAGCGATTGGTTTACCGTTTCCGTGTTTAGAATTTTCAATACTCATTAAGTAAGTATCTTGCGCTGTTAAGAAGTCCATACTCGCAGCGCCAGCTTGTGAATCATAGTAACCACCTTCAATTAGATCTTTCGCAAATTGAAGAGCGTCTTTTTTACCTCTTGTATTTCTAAGTAGATAAGCATTAGCTTTAGTAATTGTAGTTGGCGAATCATCTCCTTCAAAAGTATATGAACCTTCCATAAACTTAAAGGTGTTAAATACTTCTATACCATCTTGCGCTATAGACATAGCGTGAGCGAAGTGTTGAGTATATCCGTTGATTGATGACCAAGTAAAAGGAATAATATTATTTTTATTCATTCTCTTCAATAATTCTTGGAACTCTTCATATGTAACTGGTAGACCATCATCATAAGTTCCCTCTATTCCATCTTGTCCAACGCTCAAGTCTCCAGATAAATTGCACCAAGAGCCATCCTTAGCGATAAATAATCTCTTGCTATTGAATAAATCTCTATCATAGTTTAATGAATAGAAACCACCGCCAAATGGAACGTTATAATATTTACCATCATAACTCTTACAATAGTCATTCATATCGCTCCATATCTTACTTGCGATAGTTTTAGTTTCAGTAACAGGAATTAAAGAATCTGAAAGATATTCATTTAAAGGTGTTGTTAAAACATCTGTTATATCCATAAACTTATCGTTATCTATAAAATCATATAGATTTACTGATGTATAATACATATCTTGTGGAATAACATCAATCTTTCCATAGAGTGTACTACCTGAATATGATTTATTGTAATCGACAACAACGTGGTATTCAGGATACATTTGTTCAAACTTCTGAATAGCTAAATCTAACCATTCTCTTCCCCAACCACCTTCGTAACATCCAAAATTGATAATAGTTTTGCCTTCGTATTTGTTAGATGTTGTTGTACAACCTAAAAGTCCAAACACGATACAAGCACTAAGGATAAATGTGATAAATAAACGAGATATCTTTTTCATACTAATACTCCTTTTTCATTTTTATATTTCTTACTCTTAAGATAACTGCGATAGAGCTTAATAGGATAATTAAAGTTAATACGCTAGATGAATAGATAGATGATGAACATCCTTTATTCTTAACTGTAACAGTATATGAATTAGTAGAGGTGTTGCCTACCACATCAGTCGCAACTATTCTAACTTCATAATTTCCGGCTTGAGATACATCAAATCCATCATTATAAATAGGAACTATCTCACCATTTAAATAGACTGTAGTTTTAACTTCAATTGATTTATTAGAATTGTCTTTTATAGTAAAGTTGTTTACTGATACAAAATCACCGAGCTTACAGCTTACATTTGAACTACCTATTATTATTTCTGGAGCTTCATCATCAATGATTTTGCATTTATATTCATATGTTTGATTAGTGTTATTAATTGAAACTGTATAGATGATTCTATAAGTACCTAAATCTTTAGGTGTAAACTTTGAATCAACTACTTCTATTTCTTCATCATTAAATAATACTGATAGAGTTCCACTAGAAATAGTGTTATTGTATAGGTCTTTAGCTTCAGGCATAACAAGCGATACTTCATGACCTACACTACCGATTAAATCTTCAACTTCAGTAAAGTTTACAACTGATTCCTTCACAACGAATAATATGTTCTTCTTAATAGTAAAGCCTTTATCTGTTTCAATCTTTGCGGAAACATAATAATCTTTTAGTTCGTTTAAAGCGATTGTTAGAGTGTTTGAATTATATGAAGTAGTTGAATCAACTAATGTTACGCCCGCTTCATATACTTCAACAGTGAAAGCTGATTCAGAAGTGAAGTATCCTTTTGGAATAGAAATGATGCTTCCTTTAAGCGCTAGAACACGTACAGTATCATCAGTAATGTTACATCCATTATCTAAAACAGTGTTCTTAGGTACATCTTTAATAGTAATTACTGGTAAGTTTTCAAATACCATAATATTTCTATATGCTTCTAAGGTTATATCTGAATAGGTATAAACGTATTTAATATTATAAGAACCATCACCATTAATATAGTTATCTTTATTGTATGGTTTATATTCTCCTTCATCCTTGCTCATAAGGATAGAAACACTTGTTGGTGATACTACATCTCCTGTAAAGACATTCATGATATAGTAATCAGAGTTTAGTGGTCTTGTAACACTACTATAATCACTAATTACTATTGATTCAGCGAGTCCTTCTTTTATCTTTAAACAGTATTCAGAGACATTATAGTTTTTAATGATTGTAGTTTTTCTTCCTAGTAAATCTATAGATGTATATGTAAATGTGTATTCTCCTTTAGATTCAAACTTATAGTTTAGATTTTCTGCATTATCTAAATTTAATACCTCAACGCCATCTTTTTCTATTTTGAGATTAACATTAGGCAGTTCATCTTGAACATTATTAGATATCGTATATCCTGCATCAATACTTTCATATAGAACATATATTCTATCAACGCCTTTAGGTTTTAATATTGTTCCACCTTCAGACAATACTTCAAATGAATATTTATATGATGTAGGAGTGTTGTATACAGGATCTACTAAAGAATAATAAATGTTGTATTTACCTACTTTATCAGGAGTATAGGTCATTCCTCTTTCGTAATCTCTTAAAGATAAAACAACATTTCCTAAAGAATCTTCTATCTTAACTTTTCCATTATAAGTTTCAAAGTCATATGAATTACCTTCTGAGAAGAATAGTGGCTTAGGAATTGGGAATTCAACATCTTTTACTGCTTTAGTGTTGTTTTTAAGATAGTAGTTATCTACTATGCTTTTACCACCAACAGTCACAAGTAATATTGATGGGCTATCAGTAATCACTTTATTAAAGCTGACTTTGAGTGTTACATCCCTAGGATTATCAAATCCATTCCAAATGGTTCTAACTACATTATCTTTATCATTTCTTATATAATCTGGCTTATCAAAATCACGGATTCTATATCTTCTTTCTCCGCTATTTGATTTTGTATATTTATCTGTTAGAGTCCACTCTTTAGTTGGATCATCATCAGCCCACTTATATCCTGTATCTGCGTATAATGCATTTTCAGTTTTATCATAATAGATGCTGATAACACCATTGCAGCCTCCACTAAAGGTGTTTCCGTTCTTATCATAGAAAGGAAACCACGAATAGTCTGCGCCATATCCATCAAAAGTATATGGAGATATTGCGCTATAAGTATCAGATAGATATGTACCATCATCAGGATCTGCAGAATAGGTAATATTACCTTGGTGTTCACCAAGAAGATCTTGGTTTTCTCCTTTAGCCATAGCGTTTATGTAATAGTATTTTGGAGAATCGGCTTTTCTTGGAGAAAAAGATATTGTCATAGTTTTTCCTTTTGAATCACTTAACGTGAACACTAGATTCTCAAAATCTGGAGAATATTTTGTACCATTACCTCTTTCTGATGGTGTAATCACAAACTGAAAAATAGGTGTTTCTAAGTTGCTTCTTGATAGATTTAAAGATTGAGAAAATGAATTGACATTACTAGAATCAATAGTATATCCAGCATAGTCAACATTATCATAGCTTTTAATCGTAGGAGTGAACTTTTCATCCATTTTAAAATTAAGGCTAGTGCCTATAAGGATTGTTGATGCGATAGATAATAACATTACATTAAATAGTTTCATAACTTATCAACCATCTCCTTTACAAACGAACTGGTTTTCCAGTTCTTATACTCTCATAACATGCATTAATAACCTGCATTGTCTTTTTATGTTCAGACATACTGATAACAGGCTTATACTC
>AUXO012493507.1_pt1 | contig 20672 bp, 19 predicted proteins | sample 768731 | NCBI WGS metagenome assembly AUXO01 (sample SAMN02715735, study PRJNA202380) | gut metagenome | biome: sheep rumen | host: Ovis aries | place: New Zealand: Palmerston North
AAGGACTTCGATAGTCCGTTTGACTTTAAGCGAATGTGAAGAGAATTCATGTCGTGAGACATTAATATAAAAAATCGTTATGTTGGAGGGAGGGTTGATACAACTCTCATAATAAAGCCCTTCCTCCTTTTAAAAACGCTGTACATTTATGAAAGTAGTTTTATTAGCCGGTGGCTTTGGATCACGCATTAGCGAGGAAAGCCAGTTTAAACCTAAACCCATGATTGAAATTGGGGGGATGCCAATACTTTGGCACATTATGAAGGAGTATGCTTATTTTGGCTACAACGACTTTATTATCTGTGCTGGTTATAAACAGGAGTACATCAAACAATGGTTTGCTAATTACTTTCTTTATAATTCTGATGTTACTTTTGACTATCGGAATAGTCAGAATGAGATGGTTGTTCATCAGACAAATTTGGAACCCTGGAGAGTGACCGTAGTTGATACTGGCTATAATACCATGACAGGTGGTCGTATCAAACGAATTCAGAAATATGTAGGTAATGAACCATTTATGCTGACTTATGGTGATGGCGTTTGCGATGTTGAGATTGACAAGTTAGTGGCATTCCATAAGAGCCATGGTAAACTAGCAACTTTAACCGCTGTTAAGTTGGCTCAAGACAAAGGCGTTCTTGATATAGACGATAATGTAGTTAAAGCTTTTAGAGAAAAAAATGCCAAAGATGGAGCACCAATTAACGCAGGATATATGGTTCTTCAACCTGAAGTATTTGACATGCTTGATGGTGATTCATGTGCATTTGAGAAGACTGCACTGGTTGAACTAGCTGCAAAAGGAGAACTTATGTCTTATGTACATACTGGTTTTTGGCAGTGCATGGACAACGTACGCGAGAAATCGATGCTTGAAAAGCTATTGGCAGAAAATAAGGCCCCTTGGAAACGATGGGAGCGCTCAATACCAAATGTGCCAGATTATGCAAAATAATTATAACCCCATAAGATTATGTCTAGGAAAGAAGATTTGAAAAAACAGATTCTAAATCTGACTCGCGAATATTACAGAGAAGTTCATGCCGTGCATCCTGCATTCGAAGCAGGAAAGACCCGTGTGAATTATGGTGGGCGATACTTTGATGATGAAGAAATGGTTAATCTCGTGGATGCATCATTGGATTTCTGGCTGACAGCAGGACCATGGGCACATAAATTTGAAACTCGTTTGGCTAAATGGCTTGGCGTGAAATATTGTTCCCTTTGTAATTCCGGCTCATCGGCAAACCTTCTTGCCTTTAATGCTCTGACGGCTCCTGAGTTGAAAGAGCGTCAGATTAAGCGTGGCGACGAAGTGATCACTGTAGCAGCAGGATTTCCTACGACAGTAGCTTGTATCGTACAGTATGGAGCTGTACCAGTGTTTGTGGATATGAGTATTGAGGAAAGTAATATTGATACTACTCAGTTGGAGAATGCTCTTTCAACTAAAACAAAGGCCGTGATGATAGCTCATTCACTAGGTAATCCTTTTAATTTGCAGGTGGTTGTCGATTTCTGCAAGAAGCATAATCTGTGGTTGGTTGAGGATAATTGTGATGCACTTGGATCTGAATATTTCATTGGTGGTGAATGGAAAAAGACTGGAACAATTGGTGATATTGGCACCAGTTCATTCTATCCTCCTCATCACATGACAATGGGAGAAGGAGGTGCAGTATATACTAATAATCCTGAATTACATAAGTACGTCAATAGTTATCGTGACTGGGGCCGTGACTGTTGGTGTGTGGGTGGCGTTGATAATACTTGTGGTTGCCGCTTTACTGGACAGTTCGGACAACTCCCTCAGGGCTACGACCATAAATATGTGTATAGCCACCTTGGTTATAACCTCAAGGCAACAGATCTTCAGGCTGCTATTGGTTGCGCACAATTGGAGAAGCTTGACTTTATTGTGAAGCGTCGCCGTGAGAACTATCAGACGATGTATAATGGATTGAAAGGTGTAAAGGGATTGCTTCTTCCTGAACCTCAGAAGAACTCAAAGCCTTCTTGGTTTGGTTTCTTTATTACGGTTAAAGAGGATGCAGGATATACCCGTAATGAGTTGACTCGCTATTTGGAGGACCATAAAGTACAGACACGCAATCTTTTTGCAGGCAATTTGTTGAGGCATCCTGCTTTTGAACAGTATGAGGAAAATAAAGATTATCGTGTGGTCGGTGGATCACTGCCTGTTACTGACTCCATTATGCGTGATTCTTTTTGGTTGGGCCTTTATCCTGGTATGACACCAGAGAAGCTCCAATATATGATTGATACCATCAAGGCATTCATAGCATCAAAAGCATGATCATAGATATTTTCAATGGTGTTTTCAAAGGGAAGCGGGTTCTTGTAACTGGCCATACTGGTTTTAAAGGTTCATGGCTTAGCATTTGGCTCCATGAATTGGACGCTGAGGTTATAGGAGTTGGCTTAGAACCATTCTCAGAGAAAGATATTTTTGTTCTTTCAGGGATTGGAAAGAAGATTAAGGCAGACATTAGGGCCGATATCCGTGACGGCCAGAAAATGAAAGAGATTTGTGCTGAGTATCAGCCAGAAATAGTCTTTCATTTGGCTGCTCAGCCATTAGTACGACTCAGTTATGAGATACCAGTAGAAACCTATGAGACCAACGTCATGGGTTCCATCAATATTATGGAGGCTGCTCGCGTTACGGACTCAGTCAAGGTTGTTGTGATGATCACTACAGACAAGTGCTATGAGAATAAGGAGCAAATCTGGGGCTATCGTGAGAATGAACAAATGGGGGGATATGACCCCTATAGTTCTTCAAAGGGAGCCGCTGAGATTGCTATTAATTCTTGGCGCAGGAGTTTCTTTAATCCTGTTGACTATGGTAAGAAACATCACGTAGCTATCGCTAGTGTTCGTGCAGGTAATGTAGTAGGTGGAGGTGACTGGGCTAAAGATCGCATAGTACCTGATTGTATAAGAGCGTTGGAAGCGAATAGTCCAATCGAAATACGTTCACCAAAAGCTATTCGTCCTTGGCAACATGTGCTTGAGCCATTATCAGGATATATGCTTTTGGCCAGTAAGATGCTTCAAGAACCGACCAAATATTGCGAAGGCTGGAACTTTGGACCTCGTACTGAGAGTATCACGCCAGTTTGGGATGTGGCTACGATGCTGACTAAGTATTATGGGAAGGGAGAGTTGAAGGATGTATCAGATCCAAATGCCCTCCATGAAGCCAACCTGTTGATGCTGGATATTAGCAAGGCGAAGTTTCAATTGGGCTGGGAACCGCGCACCAATATCGAGCAATGCTGTCAGTTAACGGCTGACTGGTACAAGCGATATAAGAACGAAGATGTTCATCATCTTTGTGTTGAGCAAATAGAATCATATCTCAAGTATGGCAAATAGTTGCATTATCACAGGAGCTACTGGTTATATCGGCTCTCATGTTCTTAAATATCTTTTGTCCAAGGGATGGGATATCCATATTATTGCGGATCCAAAGTTTGGGTATGCAAATATAGAGGATGTCCTTCCTCAAATAAATATATTTGAATATGATGGCAATGTCGATGAGCTTTGTGATTATTTCTGCAGAATCAATGTAGATGTAGTATTCCATCTGGCAGCTGCTGTTATCACAAATTATAAATCAGTACAAGTTCCAGTTCTTATTAAAAGCAATATTCAGTTTGGGTCAGAAATATTGGAGGCGATGAAACAGTCTGGAACCAAGTTGTTCGTGGGTACAGGAAGTTATTGGCAAAATTACAATCGTGAGGATTATAATCCAGTTGATCTTTATGCTGCAACCAAAGAAGCTTTTGAAAAGATACTAAAATATTATACTGAAGTAGAAGGTATAAGAGCTATAACTTTACGTCTCTATGATGTATATGGAACAGGGGATACACGGCCAAAACTTTGGAACATTATCAGGCAAAAGGCTGGAACTAATGAACCTTTAGACCTTTCTGCTGGAGAACAACTTTTAGATATGGTATTTATATCGGATGTGTGTACAGCCTATGAACAGGCATATACCTTGTTGAATAGTAACATTCAAATAAATAATCATGTATATGGAGTCTATTCTAACAGACGAAAATCGTTGAAGGAGATAGTTGAACTCTATAGAACTTATTTAAAAGAACCTGTCATTATTAATTATGGTGGCAAAAAGTATAAAAAAAGAGAAGTTATGAATCCTACGGATAAGCTGGAGATACTTCCAGGATGGCAACCTCAAATCCCCATTGAGATAGGCCTAAAGAGAGTTGCTGGGGGGGGGTAAAAACACCTCAATTTATTCATCTGCTGTTATCATTGGCAGCATAAAGATGGCGGCATGATGGATACGATTTATCTTGTTGGTGGTTCTGGCTTTATTGGCAAGAATCTAGTTGAATATCTTTCAGCGAACTATCACATCGTAGTGATAGATAAATACATCGATGATGAGTTTTTCAAATCTCACCCATCTGTTGAGATGCTGAAGATGGATTTGGTTAACAATAAAATACCTAGTAGCTATATGAGCCCAGATTTTATTATCAATTTGGCATCTATAGTAACAGCAGAGCGTGATTTAAGTTTGTTTGACGGTTTGATTTCTTCTAACCTTAAAGTTCTTTTAAACCTGTTTGAGCGCTATAAGGAAGATAAACATCTGAAACTGTTTATCCAGTTCGGTAGTTCTGAGGAATATGGAAGCGAAGGATCACCTTTCGTAGAAACCATGAGAGAAGTTCCGAATTCTCCATACGCTTTGGTTAAACAATTAACAGTTAATACTGCGTTGATGCTTCATGCCAATTATGGATTCCCATCAATGGTAGTAAGGCCTGGTAACCTCTTTGGAAAGTATCAGAATAAGTCGAAGTTTATTCCTTATATTATCTCGCAGCTGCAGGAAGGCAAGTCTATCAATGTGACTCCATGTGAGCAGAAACGCGATTATATTTATGCTTCCGATTTTGCTTGGTGTATAGGTGAATTGTTGGCAAATTATAAGCATTGTCTTGGAGAGATTATTAATGTTGCCAGTGGAGAGAGTGTTTCTTTGAAATCTATTATTGAGACCTGTAAAGCCGTAATAGGTAAGAATGTAGAGATTAATTACGGGGCATTACCGTATCGGGAAAATGAGGTGATGGATCTAAAATGTTCTGTTGAAAAGCTTTCTAAGATTATAAGTAAACCAATTTGTTTTGGAATTAACAAAAGATTACAAGAATATATTAATCAATAAGAGTATGAGATATTTAGTAACAGGAGGCTGCGGTTTTGTTGGTAGCAACTTGGCAGCAGAGGTGCTGAAAAGAGACGAAGAACTATATGTGTTTGATAACCTCTATCGATTTGGCAGTGCTGATAACCTGAAATGGCTCCAGGGTCAAGGAAAATTTAAATATTATCCCTACGATATTCGAAATGCCAACGATGTCGAAACCTGTATCAAAGAGGTACAGCCAGACTATATCTTCCATCTGGCAGGTCAGGTGGCCATGACAACGAGTATCGCCAATCCTCGTATGGACTTTGAAATAAATGCGATGGGTACTTTCAACCTGCTTGATGCTGTTCGCAAGTATTGTCCCAAGGCCGTAGTAATGTATTCTTCTACTAACAAGGTGTTTGGCGATTTTGAATCACTGCATTTCACTGAGAGTGAGACACGTTATACATGTGAGGAGTATCCCAACGGATTCCCCTCTGACATGGCGCTTGACTTCCATTCACCATACGGATGTTCAAAAGGTTGTGCAGACCAATATCTTTTAGATTTCCATCGTATCTTTGGCATCAAGACCATAGTATTCCGTCATTCTTCGATGTATGGGACCAATCAACATGCGACCTTTGATCAAGGATGGATAGGATGGTTCTGCCAGCAGGCATTGGAAACCAAAGAGAATCCTAACAGGCCTCCATTTACAATATCAGGAACAGGAAAGCAGGTAAGAGATGTCCTTTATAATGAGGATATCGTGAATCTTTATTTCTCAGCTAAGGATTGCGAAAAGGCTTATGGACAGGTGTTTGCTATAGGTGGTGGTATTGATAATAGTTTGTCGCTACTTGAACTGTTCGCTATGCTTCAAAAGAAACTGAATATCAAAATGAACTATATTCAGTTGCCTTGGCGAGAAAGTGATCAAAAGGTTTTCGTTGCAGATATTCAGAAAGCTAAGGAAATCATTGGCTGGGAGCCAAAAGTTTCTGCTGAAGAAGGTATTGGTAGGATGTTGAACTGGTTAAAATAGAAGGAGATAATGAAACTTTCAATTGGAATTCCAACTTATAATAGAGGCACTTTTTTAGAAAAGAATTTAATAAGATTATCCAAGCAGATACATGATAACAATCTTGAGAATGAGGTTGAAATAAATCTGTCTAATAATGGTTCTACGGATAATACAGATTCTTTAATAAGGTCTTTTATAAAGCAAAATAAAGATTTAAAAGTATCATATAATAAATTCATTGCTAATGAAGGCCCAGATAAGAATTATATCACAACTATGCATATGGCAAAAGGTGATTATTCTATTCTCCTTGGTGATGATGACTATTTTATAGAAAATGGGTTGAAGACTGTATTTGATTTATTAGAAAAAGAAAAAGATATTGATGTTTTTCTTTCAAATCGAATTGAAATAGATGAAAATGAAAATGTATTAGGATATCGATCATTTCTTCATAAGGACATTCATAGTAGAGTGTTTGATTTTAAAGATGAAAACCAAGCAGGCTTTTATTTTTCACTATGTGAGGAGGTTGGCGGTTGCTTAACTTTTATTTCTTCGATTATATATAAGACTAAGATAATAGAGGAGCTAGGCCCTTATAATAATTGCTTAGATGGAACTTTTTATTCTTTTTGGTTTTATCTTTGGGGAAAACTGTCAAAGGGAGGTAAATTATATTATTTGGATGACTCATATATCTTTAATACACAAATTCTCAATACTCGGGCATATGATAATTTTGGGCAAGGTCTAAAACGGACATTGGTCGAGTTTGATGGTTTCCATAAAGCCGCAGAATTGTTTTTTTACGACAAGAATTACAAAAAATGTTTCCTTGACATACCCAAAAGGTGGAAAAGAATGACATTCTTGTCATATGAATGTATAGAGGATAGAGATTTGTATTATAGTCGTTTGTTACCTATTTTAAGGTCAGAATACAATAATCAAGATTATATCGATGATCTTTCAATTTTCCTTAATTATAAATTTCATTTTAAGTGTTTTCGTAAGTTGTATATTTCATTTTGTATAATGAAATTTCATTCACTAATAAGAAAACTAGGCCGTCTTTATAATCGGGGATTTAAAGGATATACGTAGAATGATTCCTTTTTCGGGAGTCGTACTAAAATGTAACTACTTTTTGCATTTATAGATGACACAAGATACATTAGGTTTAAAAAGGAAAACTCGAGTTGCCGTATATTGGGATTTTTTCAATAAGTTCTCAACACAAGGGTTATCATTGTTGTTTGGTATTATTCTTGCTAGATTGCTAAGTCCAAGTGAATTCGGAATCGTTGCATTGCCTTTAGTTTTTTTGGCAATTTCTCAATGTTTTATTGATAGCGGATTTGGTGCTGCAATAATAAGAAAACCGGATATTACCGAGCAAGACTTGAATACTGCATTTTATTTCAATGTAATCGTTGGAATAACATGTTACATTATATTGTTTCTGATTTCACCATTCATTGCTGATTTCTATAATGTCCCTATTCTTAGTTCTTTATTGAAAATTTCAGCATTATCTACGATATTTACTCCACTTCAATCTGTTCATTATGCAATATTAAGTAGAAATCTAAATTATAAAGTCCCTGCAATTATTTCTTTCGTTAGTAATATTGTTACAGGGGCAGTTGGAATTGTTCTAGCATATTTAGGGTATGGGGTATGGGCATTGGTCTTTCAAGGAGTTGCAGGACATGTTGTTAGGTTGTTTTTGATATGGAACCTATCAAAATGGAGACCTGCATTAATGTGGTCTAAAGAATCATTCCATTATCTTTTTGGATTTGGGGGCAAATTGTTAGCTTCTAGCCTCATTGATGCAATTCATGATAATATATATCCTATAGTGATAGGTAAGTTCTATAGCCCAAGGGAATTAGGTCTTTATAATAAATCGCAAGGATATGCTCAGCTTCCATATAAACAAATAAATGGAATAATGGATGGCATATCCTTCCCTGTATTATCGAAGCTTCAAAATGACGAAAGTCAACTTTCCGCATTTTTTGTTCGTTTTTTGAAACTTATATTTTTCGTTTTATGTCCAATAATGTTAGGTCTTTCTGCATTAGCAAATCCCTTGGTTATATTAATGATCACGGAGAAGTGGGCAGAGTGTATACCTCTTTTGCAAGTATTATGTTTCGGAGTTATGTTTTGGCCTATTCAGACCTTGAATTTTACAATGCTGAGGGTAAAGGGGAGGTCTGATTTACTGCTTCGACTCAATATAGTAATAAAAATACTTGGGCTTATTGTTATGGTATTTACAGTGCCCAATGGTATAATGGCTATAGGCTATGGCAGCTTAGTTCATGCCTTGTTGTGTTTCTTCTGGATAACTTATTATACTGGAAAAGTCTCAAGTGTGAGTATGCGAACTCAAATTAGGTCTATATTGCCAATCTTGTTATTAAGTGGAATGATGTATCTGATTATTATTGTAGTTATCTTCTTTCTGGATTCATATTTGACACAATTAATCGTAGGCACGTTTGTTGGCATGACTTTTTATTTAACAATGGCATATTTTCTTAAGTTCTCCGGATTATACGATATTAAATTCTTGCTCCATATGAATAATAAATGATAAACGGATATTGATAAATAATTGTTAAAATATGAAGAAAGAAAACATAGCGGAAAGAATAGAACAAATAGATGCATTATAAAAATATTTATTAGGTAAATTTTAATTATGGTTGTTATATATTTTGGTACGACTGGCTGTGCAGATTCTGATTTCCCTTTAATTAGAGCATTAGAGCAACAAGGTGTAGAAGTGTATTCATATTTTTATGTGGATAAGTACAATTCGAGTTCCGGATTGTTTAATGTTAAACTAAAACATTGTAATTCTATTATACCGGCATATAACTACGATAGCCTTCGAGTATATGAAGATTATATGAATTTGAAGAGAGTCTTTATAATTAACCGTTTTTATCATGGACGAAGATGTTGGCAGTATTGGTTTTACACTCCTCTGTGGAATAAGGTTTTCCGTCATATGAAAAAACGTAAACCTCAATTGCTTCATTTTACTTGGCCTTTATATGGTGAACAAAAAATATTGTATAAATTGAATCTAAAGATTGTTCAGACCGTTCATGATCCTTTCCCTCATTCAGGTCAATATTCTCAAAAAGGTGAAGAGGATAGAATAGAAGCTTTTTACCATGCTGATTGTCTTGTATTACTAAGTACACCTCAACTAAAACCTTTTTGTGATTATTATCAAATTGAAGAAAAAAAGATTTTAATAAATAGGATGGGAGAGTTTGATCATCTAAAATTATTATCGCATCCTTTAGGTACAAAAGACAATAATGTTCCTTATATTCTTTATTTTGGTCAGATTCAAGAGCATAAAGGGATTGATATACTTCTGGAAGCCATGGTTAAATTTCATCAGAATCATTCTGACGTGAAGTTAATTGTTGCTGGAAAAGGAACTTTCTCTTTTGATGTTTCCCCTTATTTAAGTTTGGATTATATTGAATTTAGAAATTATTATATCAGGGTAGATGAGATGGTAGAGTTGTTACAGAATTGTAAGTTTGCAGTATGCCCATATAAAGATGCTACTCAAAGTGGAGTTGTACAAACTGCTTATTCATTAAATACACCACTTATTGTTACAAATGTTGGCGATTTACCATTATCAGTAATTGATAATGTTACTGGTAAGGTTATTCCACCATGCAATATAGAAGCTTTGGCTGAAGCCATGAGCTTATTGATAGACAATCCAGATTTGTTGGAAAAATATAAAAAGAATATTGATGAAATATGGAGAAAGACTCAAAGATGGGCTCCAATAGCCCAGAAATATATTGATATTTATAAAACATTAATTTCGCAATAAATATTTATATGATTATCTCAAGAACGCCATTTCGAATGTCATTTTTTGGAGGAGGCACTGATATGCCATCTTTCTTTAATGAATATGGGGGTGCGGTAATATCCTCAACATTTGATAAATACTGTTATTTAAATGTTAGACACCTTCCTCCTTTTATGCCTTATTACTCTGAATTGGTATATAGTCGCTTTGAAAGAGTGAATGACATTAATGATATCGAACATCCTGCTATACGTGAGGCAATGAGGATGCTTGATATTCATGAAATACGCCTTACTTATGAGGCTGATTTACCTGCGAGGACAGGACTGGGTACTAGCAGTACTTTTGCGGTAGGTATGCTAAATTCATTCTATGCTCTTAAGAGTAAATATGTTGGGAAACGGAAATTAGCGGAAGATGCCATTTACTTGGAGCGAGAGTTGTGTAAAGAGTCTGGTGGATGGCAAGATCAGATAGCTGCTGCTTACGGAGGTTTGAATAGAATTGATTTTTCAGATAGTAACTTCCAGGTTAGACCAATTATTATACATCCTGACAGAAAGAAATTGTTGAATGATAGTCTGCTTTTGTTCTTTACCGGTATATCTCGATTCTCATCGGATATTCAAAAAGACACGATGAGCAACCAGCAGGACAAAATATCTCAATTAAAAGAAATGTTAAGCCTTGTTGATGATGCTCAGAGCATATTACAGGATAAGCATTCTGATATGAATGATTTTGGTCGTTTACTTCATCATACGTGGGAATTGAAGAGAAAGACTGGTGCTAAAATTTCTAACAACTCAATAGATAGTCTTTATGAAAGAGGGCTCAAAGCAGGAGCTTTAGGTGGCAAACTCCTTGGAGCTGGTGGTGGGGGCTTCCTGCTCTTTTATGTAGAACCAGATAAAAAAGATAATGTTTTAAAAGAATTGGATGAGCTGATGAATGTTCCCTTTAAGTTTGAAGATGAAGGAACAACCATTGTTCATTACAATCCGATTGTATATATTCCAAGAAAAGAATTAAACTTAAATTTCGATTAAACAATGAAGATTGCGATAGTTGGTAGCTCTGGCTATATTGCCAAACATATTACGCAAACCTTGGCAGAGAGTAGCATTCGTTATGATGTGGCAAAAATTGATATGACGGATGATTGTGATTTGAAATTACAATTGACCACCCCTGAGTTGTTTGAGTATGATAAACTGTTAGGATTAGATTTTGTTATCTTTACAGCAGCCATCTCAGGGCCTGATATGTGCGCCAATGAGTTCGATAAATGTTGGAATATTAACGTTACGGGAACCTCATTTTTCATAAGAGAGGCCATAAAGAGAGGTGTAAAGGTCCTTTTCTTCTCAAGTGATGCAGTGTTTGGCGATATTCCTGGTTATATCTATGATGAAGATTCTGAGACTAAGGCTTATACAGCTTATGGTAAAATGAAAAAGGCTATAGAAGATGAGTTTAAATCAAGTAATTTTTTTAAATGCATCCGATTGTCTTATGTGGTTTCAGAGAATGATAAGTTTATTAATTATTGTCTGAGTTGTATCCGAAAAGGCGAAACTGCAGATATCTTCCATCCATTCTACAGGAACTGTATTACAGTGAGTGATGTCATTAAAGCTATCGAATGGATGATGCAGAATTGGGGGCAATTTAATTCTTTTGTTCTGAATTTGACAGGAACGGAATTGGTAAGCAGAATTCGAATGGCTGATGAGATTAACAGATACTTTGGTCATAAACTGAACTATACAATTTCCCAACCTGATAAGACCTTCTTCAAGAACAGACCTCAGGTTACCCAAATGAAGAGCAAATATCTCTATACGTTGAATATCATAGAAAACGAATCATTCACAGAAAAATTTAAGAAAGAATTAAAAAAGATAGAATTATGAAGAAAGCATTGATTACCGGTGTAACAGGTATGGTAGGCTCACATCTTGCAGATTTTCTGCTTGAGAACACAGATTGGGAGGTTTATGGTGTATGTCGTTGGCGTAGCCCACTTGACAATGTCAGCCATTTGCTTGACCGGGTTAATAAGAAAAATCGTATATTCTTTGATTATGCAGATCTGAATGATGAATCATCACTCATTCATGTTATTAGTAATGTAAAGCCAGATTATGTTTTTCATTTGGCAGCACAGAGCTATCCTCAGACTAGTTTTACGGCTCCAATCGACACTCTGAATACAAATATCAATGGTACAGCACGTCTTCTTGAGGCTATTCACTTTGAAATGGAACGCGATAAGAATTATAAGCCTATCATTCATGTTTGTGCATCATCAGAAGTGTTTGGTAAGATTCCCCCCGAAAAGAAGCCTGGGACGGGTATTCACGAGGAGTGCCCATTTCATCCTGCATCTCCTTACGCCATTTCAAAGGTAGGAACAGACCTTCTTGGCCGTTACTATGCAGAAGCATATGGTATGACTGTAATGACCACCCGTATGTTTACCCATACAGGACCTCGTCGTGGTGATGTGTTCCATGAGTCAACCTTCGCCAAGCAGATAGCAATGATAGAGGCAGGAATTATTCCTCCTGTAGTAAAGGTTGGTAACTTGAAGTCACTTCGTACCTATGCTGATGTTCGTGATGCTGTACGTGCATATTATATGTTGGTAACATGCAATCCCATCGGTGGTGAATATTACAATATTGGTGGTTCTTACACCTGTGAAGTAGGTGATACCCTTAACACCCTAATTTCATATTCACGTTTGAAAGATCAAATCAAGGTAGAGACTGACCCTGAGCGCTTGCGCCCCATTGATGCAGACCTTCAGGTCCCTGATTGCCGTAAGTTCAAGGCTCATACAGGATGGGAACCGGTAATTCCATTTGAGAAGACGATGCATGACCTCCTTGATTATTGGCGTGAGCGTGTCAATAAGGGAGAACAATTCTTAACGCGATAAAAGATAATGGAAAATAGAATTGAAATACATTTAAATAATCTTATCGACAGATATCCAAAGTTGATTGCCTGTCGGGAAGATATCGTGAAGGCATATTGTTTGTTGGAAAAAGCCTTTAGTAGTGACAGGAAGTTACTAGTTTCTGGTAATGGAGGTTCTGCTTCAGACTCGGAGCATATAGTTGGAGAATTGATGAAGGAATTTAAACTGAAACGAAAGGTCTTTAGCGAACAGGCAGCAGCACTCAAGTCTATAGATCCAGAACTTGGAGCAGTGTTGGCAGAGAACCTCCAAGGTGCTCTGCCTGCCATCTCTCTTACAGGCCATTCTTCTTTGACTACTGCATTTATGAACGACTCAGAGCCCGAGTTAATATTTGCTCAACAGGTTAATGGTTATGGTAAGAAAGGGGATGCTTATCTCGGTATTTCAACCTCAGGTAATAGCAGAAATGTCCTTTATGCAGCGGTTGCTGCTAAGTCAAAAGGGCTATATGTCATCGGTCTGACAGGGTCGAAGGAGAATAAGCTGATGAAATATGCAGATGTTTGTATCAGAGTTCCTGAAACAGAAACTTATAAGATCCAGGAGTTACACTTGCCTGTTTATCATTGTCTTTGCTTAATGTTAGAAGATAAGTTCTTTGGGTAATATGAAAGTTGTTATCATGGCCGGAGGTAAGGGCACTCGTATTGCAAGTATCAAGAGCGATGTGCCTAAGCCAATGATACCTGTTGCTGGGAAACCAATACTTGAATGGCAGATTGAAAATCTGAGAGCTTGTGGCTTGAATGATATTACCTTAGTAATAGGTTATCTGGGTAATATTATCCAAGATTATTTTGGTAATGGGTCAAAATTCGGTGTTAAAATCAATTATTTCGTAGAAGAGTCGCCCCTTGGAACAGCGGGAGCTTTGTTCAAGATGAAACTTACTGAAGATTTCCTCCTGATGTGTGGTGATGTAATCCTTGATGTAGATTTCAATCGATTCATAAAATTCCATTATAAGAATCATGCTTGGGCTAGCCTAATGGCTCATCCCAATGGACACCCTTATGATAGTTCATTACTAGTAACAGAGATTTTGCCACCTCAAGAGTTGGGAGGATTACCAGTGGATACCCATCGCGTAGTCCGGTGGATGAACAAGGAAGATGAACGCCTTTATTATAAGAACCGAGTGAATGCGGGGATTGAAATAATTACTCCAGAGCTTCTAAAAGAAACTATGAAGAATTATGTACCTCGTCATCCTGAGACTCCAGAAAAGATTGATCTTGACCGTGATGTGCTAAAGCCAAATATACATACAGGTCGTATTTTTGCCTATGATACACCTGAGTATATTAAGGACATGGGTACGCCAGATAGATATTATGAAGTAGAAGAGGATATTAAATCAGGAAAGGTAAAGGCTCGCAATTTAAAGAATAAGCAAAAAGCAATCTTCTTAGATAGGGATGGGACAATCAACAAATATGTCGGATTCTTAACAAAGCCAGAACAGTTTGAGCTGATAACTAGGGTAGCTGAGGCAATAAAGATGATTAATAAATCAGGATATTTGGCAATTGTTGTTACAAACCAACCTGTAATTGCTCGTGGTGACTGTACTTGGGAAGAACTACAAAACATACATGATAAGATGGAAACGGAGTTGGGAAAAGATGGCGCTTTTGTTGATGCAATATATATTTGTCCTCATCATCCTGACAAAGGGTTCGAAGGTGAAAGAATAGACTATAAGTATGAGTGTGAGTGCCGAAAACCTAAGCCAGGTTTGTTGTTTCAAGCTGCTAAAGACATCAATATTGATTTGTCTCAATCTTATATGATTGGAGATAGTATTAATGATGCGAGGGCAGGTAATGAAGCGGGATGCCGTTTTTCATATGTATTAAATACAAATGAATCACTATTTTATATAATTAAATCCTTACTCTCAAATTGATGAAGTTTTCAATTCTTATTCCTGCATATAAGTCACTATTTTTTAGAGATGCTCTTAAATCAGTTTTGGAACAATCATACACAGATTTGGAGTTAATAATTGTTGATGATTGCTCTCCAGAGAATCTTAACTCTGTAGTTAAAACATTTTCGGATTCACGGATTCACTATTTTCGAAATGATAATAATACGGGAGCTATAGATGTTGTTAAAAATTGGAATAAATGCTTATCTTATGCTACGGGAGACTATGTCCTTTGTATGGGTGACGATGATATGCTTGCCCCTTCGTGTTTAGCAGATTATTGCGGATTGATTCATAAATACCCGAACTTATATGTATATCATACTAGAACCATTTTAATAGATGAGGAATCTAATATGTATGAGATTCAAGAACAAAGACCGGAATATGAATCAGGTTTTTCCCTTTGGTGGCATCGGTGGAACGGAAGAAACAAGCAATATATAGGAGATTTCCTTTTTGAAAGAAGAAATTTAGTAGATAATGGTGGTTTCTTCTATTTGCCTTTAGCATGGGCAAGTGATGATATCACAGCTGTCCGTGCAGCAATTCCTAAAGGCATTGCAAATAGTAATGTTCCTGGTTTCTATTATAGACAGAGCATATACACAATATCTATGTCTGGTAACGAAAGGTTAAAGGCAGACTCCTCCTTTCTGGAAGAAGAATGGTATAGGTCAAAACTGGCATCAGCGTGTACTGAAGATAATGTTGATATTCTTTTGATACAATTAATATCGAGAAATATTGATATTCATTTTCAAAAGAAACGTTATTTATGTATGATGAGAGATTTACATGAAAACCCCATACGGGTTTTGAAGTGGATGAAGAATAATCGGAAGTTTCAATTTAAATATGCTAGTATTGCTAATGCATTTTTTAGGTCACTATTTCGGTATGTCTTTAAATGATTTGTTATAATCAATGGTTTTCTATATTTCCCTTTATATCTTTTTGACATTTTTGGCAATTTTTTCATATTCTAGCAATCGTGATGTATGCAGATTGATGGGTATTATAGCTTTCATCATAATCCTGTGTGTACAAGGATTTCGATGGAGAACAGGTACGGACTGGGACCCATATTTTGATGCATTCACAAAGCCTAATACTGCCACGGATTATGCTGAAGCTGGGTATCTTTTGATAAATAGAATTATTGGATATTTTACTAATTCGTATACCTTATTCCTTCTGATCCAATGCGGGTTTGGAATGTTCAGTACATATCGTTTCGCTCGTTTCTTTAAAGTAGATAATCTTTCCATGATTTTCTTATATTCTTTTGCCAGTACTATTTTCCCAATAAGAATGACAACGGCAATTGCCATATATCTGTTTTCTTATCAATATATAGTAAAAAGAGAATTAATTAAATATTTAATTTTTGCTATAGTCGCAATATCCATTCATTCAGCTTCAATAGTTGCTCTACCTTCTTATTTTCTTGTAAATAGGACTTACAAAGACAAGACTTTGATATTAGCCTATCTGGGAAGCTGTTTTATTGGTTTGCTGTCGAAAGAGGTATTTAGCGGCATATTGAATGTTTCTTTGTTGTTTTATAATAGCGCAGGGGATTTGGCGCAAAGAAAATTGATAGCATATGTTGTTGAAACAGAAGATGAAGGGTTGTCAATAATTTCTTATTTGAATGCATTGTTTTTTATTTTGTTTTTTTTGTGGATTAGAAAACAATATTTTATAAATTCCGTTCGCTACAATGTAATTTTGAATATGTATGTTTTAGGCATTTGTTTTAATCGTTTAGTGTCTGGAGCGATTCCATACCTAGCTCGTACTACAGCTTTTTTTGCTGCAGGATTTATTGTAATGCTATTATTGTGGACAGAAAAACAACGTCCTTCACGGCGCGTTGCTATTTTAGTTATAATATCTCTTTATGCTGCTACAATGTATTTTAAACAGCTTGATAAGTTTTCTGATGTGTTTATACCATATTATTCTGTTTTTTCTTCAACAACTAGAACTGTAGTTTATTAAATCATGAAATTAGTCATTGTGTCACTTTGTCCTACACACCCAACAAATGCAGGAAACAGAACAGGCATCATAAATCAGGTTGAGGCTTTAAGGGCTAATAATATCGATGTTTTTTTTCTCTATATTTATGACCGCCCATTGTTCACAATGAAAGATGATAATAGAGCTTTAGCTGAGCTATCGGATTATTGGGGTGATCGATTAATAATCTACAGAGTATCTAAGTTAAGGCATATATATCAATTGTTTATTCAGTGTGTAAGGCATAAGTTTAATCATGGATGGTTAAAATGTGATGACTTGTTCCCTGCAGGAGTTATAAGATGTTTAAATAGAAATAATGTTAGAGAAAAGTTTGATTGTTGTATAGTTAACTATTATTTTCTTTCAAAATTATTAGTAAAAACATCAATCCCGGCTAAGGCTATAATGACTCATGATTATTTTGCTTATAAAAATATGCTGGTAGGTAAACAAAATGTAGGATATTCTACAACGGCGCACGAGGAGGCAAAGGCAATGCAAAGGAGCAAGCATATTTTCGTAGTTAATACAGAAGAAGGAATTTATTATTCTAAATTGTCACCACAAAGTCATATCTATAATATATTTAGTCATTTTGATTATCATCCGTCTGCCATTGTATATAATAAATGCTTGTTGTTCTTTTCAGGATCAAATGATTATAATCTAAATGGATTAAATTGGTTCTTGGATGATATATTTCCTCATATTATCAAAAGATGGAAGGATGTTAAACTTATTATAGGCGGCGGGATCTGTTCAAAGTTGACCAATATGAACCATTCGAATATCGAGCTTGTTGGCTATGTTGAAGATCCTGCTGTTTTTTATCAAAGAGGTGATGTCGTTATAAATCCGACTTACCAAGGGACAGGATTAAAAATTAAGACCTTTGAGGCCATTTCTTTCGATAAGGTGGTTTTAGTTCATCCTCATAGTATTTCTGGCATGTACGATATCGACAATATTCCTGCATTTTCCTCTAATAATCCAGAAGTTTGGGTGGATTATTTAGAAAAAGTATGGGAAAACGGATCTGATATTATTAGTAAAATAAAGAAGCAAAACGAAATGTATTTGAACTCTTTAAATGAATTTGTTGATTCTGAATATAAAAGATTTATTAATAATATAAAAATAGAATAATGATTATAACAAAGGCTCCATTTAGTATATTTTTTTGTATGAAGTAATGATGTGCACGTTTTCTTTATATGTTTTGAATGCATAGCAGAGGTTAAAATAGATGAAGAGGATTCTTTATATAACAACGGATTCATGGTGGGACACGGACGTGACCATTATACCACAATTAGCTGAAAAATATAATGTTGAGGTATTTGTGGCATCTATGGCAGTGCGGAATAAGAATAAGTATATTGAGAAATCAGTCCCCCAAAATGTTGTACTTCATGACCTTCATATTGTAAGAACTCAAAAGAATCCCCTGATGTTTTTCGTGTCAATATACTATTTCTTTAGACTACTTTTTGCGCTCCCAAATAAGGATTATGTAATATGGGTTATTGATGGTATTGTATATTATTCATGGCCATTTTCTCTTTTTTGTTCTAAAGAAAAGACGATATTGTCTCTTCATAATTATGAAGAACATATAGGAGGAAAGAAAAGTTTGTTTGATTTGAAATCATACTTATTGGAGAGATACAAATATTTTCATTTCCATTCGGCTATTCAAAAAAACTTGTTTTTGAAAGACTATGATGGTAAGGCCGCTTTTTCGACTAATATGCCTCTGAAGTTTTTTGGCACGCCACAAGTAGGATTGCCACATCTGTTCTCTAAGAGTCAAAGGTCATTCCTTTTTTTGGGTATGATTAAAGACTATAAAAGACCTGACATGTTTCTCCGTTGTGCCAATCAGTTTCCCGAAGCTAATTTTATGATAGCTGGTTATACGGAAAACCCATCAAAATATGAACAATATCTGTCGTCTAATCATAAGAATCTTTATGTAAATTTTAAGTTTTTGACGAATGAAGAAATAGCTAATTATTTTTCACTCGCAGATTTTTTGGTGTTGCCTTACGATGATGCTACACAGTCCGGTCCACTCTTGACTGCTTTTGCATATAATGTTCCTGTTATCGCTTCTGACCAACCGATTTTTAAGCAGATGATAACAGATAAAGAGGATGGCTATCTGTTTACGGCAGGTAGTCAGGTAGATTTAAATGAATGTGTCCGCCAAGCGATAAATATAAATGAAGAAAAATTTATCGAGATGAGAAAAAATTTGCAGAGAAAAACATATAAATACGCGGAGACCACAAACTTTGCTGATGCGCTTTCAAAATTTATCAGCACAATATATAATGAATAAGAAGATTTTGATAATAATGGGAGGTTTTTTTCCTGGCAAGAAGTTTGGTGGCCCTCCTGTGAGTGTAGATAATTTCTGTGCCTTGATAAAGGATTGTGCAGAATGCTATATAGTAACTCATAATCATGATATGGGCGAGATAACTCCCTATCCAGGAATAAAAGAAGGGTGGAACGATAGGGGCAATGCCAAAGTGATGTATGTTACTGATGGCGAATACAATTCTCCTACTTTTGAAACAGTTATTAATGACATTCAACCTGATTATATTTATCTTCAGGGACTATTTCAAAGCTGCGTGATGCCTTGTCTAAAATTGGCGAAGAGATATGGAATTAGGATTGTTATGGCCCCTCGCGGAGAACTTTGTTCGGGTGCTTTTAAGAAGAAGTATATAAAAATACCCTATATTGTGTATCTAAGGCTGATGGGGCTATTGGATAACGTCGTATTTCAATCAACAAGCGAGGAGGAGGCTAAGGCTATTGAAAAATATCTTGGTGCTTCTCCTGATCAAATTCATTTACTTAATAATATTCCATCAATACCATTTAATTTACCTGCATATAAAACGAAAGAATCTGGTAAAGGAAGTTTTGTTTTTATATCACGTATTCTTTGGAAAAAAAACCTATTGAAGGCTATCCATTGCATGAGGAATGTTGTGGGAGAAGTGAAATTTGATATTTATGGCCCCAAGGAGGATAAATCTTATTGGCGGCAATGTACAGAGGCAATATGTTCTCTCCCACCTAATGTTAGAGTTGAATATAAGGGAGTGTTAGGTCACGATGAAATACACAAAACATTTAGACAGTATAATGCTTTCCTTTTTCCTACTCTGAGTGAAAACTATGGCCATGTAATAGTGGAGGCTCTTGTATCCGGTTGTATTCCTATCATTAGCGACCAGACACCATGGAATGATATGAATGATGCTGGTGCAGGATGGGCATTATCATTAGAGAATCCAGAAGTCTTTGAAATGGCTATTCAAGAGGTTGTCGATATGGATGAAAACGCAATTCGCAAGAAAAGGGGAAATATTGAGATATTTCTTAAAGACAAGTTGAAAATAGACCGGCTTAAGGCTGATTATCTCAATGTTTTTAAATAGAATAGCCCCGCTATTCTGTCTGAGCGGGGTTGTGGGAAAAGTAAACAGCCAATTTTGACGTATTCTTCGACTGGCGAAGCGTGCAAAGCCCGAGCGGCATGAAAAAGTGAAATGATATACCTTTCTTGGACGAGCCAAG
>AUXO014635127.1_pt1 | contig 20670 bp, 20 predicted proteins | sample 768731 | NCBI WGS metagenome assembly AUXO01 (sample SAMN02715735, study PRJNA202380) | gut metagenome | biome: sheep rumen | host: Ovis aries | place: New Zealand: Palmerston North
AAATATGATGCTCCTAATGTTGCGAACTTAAAAGATACTCCAATGAAGGAGTTAGATAGAGCTGATATGGAAGCAAGAGCTGAAAAGTTAAAAGAAGTTCTTGCTGCATTCAATGTAGATATTGAGATTGTAGAAATTATCATGGGACCTACATTCTCTAGAATTGTATTCAAGAAGGATATTAAGACTCCAATTAAGAATATTACATCAAGATATGACGATATTAAGTTAAATATGGCTGTAACAAGCATGAGATTGCTTGCTCCAATTCCAGGTACTCCATATCTAGGTGTCGAAGTTCCTAACAAAGTTAGAAATATGGTTCCATTTAAGAACGTATATCTATCTAGCGATTATCAAAAGGCTATTAAGAAGGAAACTGGCCTTGTATTTGCGTTTGGTCAAGACATTACAGGCTATAACTATTCATTCGATTTAACAACAGCTCCACATATGTTAATTGCTGGTGCTACTCGTTCTGGTAAGTCTGTTGCTATTAACGTAATGTTAGCAAGCTTATTATGTAGATATTCTCCAGAAGATTTAAGATTAATTCTATTTGATCCAAAACAAGTAGAATTTGCTCCATATGCTGGAATTCCTCATTTATTAATCCCTGAGATTCTAAATGAGCCTGCGAAAGCGATGAATGCTATGAATTGGGCAATTAATGAAATGGAGAGAAGGTATGCTTTATTGACTAATAATAGCGTAAGAGATTTGGATTCATATAATAAACTTCCAGAAGTTATGGCAGATAAATCTCTTCATATTCCATATATTGTTATCGTTATTGATGAATTCGGTGAAATTGCAAATTCACAATATAAGAAAGACTTTGATAAATTGATTTCAAGACTTGCTGCAAAGGCAAGAGCTGCGGGTATTCATTTAGTACTTGCAACACAAAGACCTTCTGTAGATATTATTACAGGTACAATTAAGTCTAACTTGCCAACTCGTATTGCTCTAAAGTGTACAGCAACTCAAGATAGTATGACTATCTTAGGTGAAGGCGGTGCTGAAGAATTGCTAGGTTATGGTGACTTATTGTTCATGAACCCATATGAGGCTGAACTTCATAGAGTTCAAGGTGCATATCTTGCTACAGAAGACTTAATTGAAATGATTGAATATATTAAGGCCCATAATGATAAATTCTTTGATGAAGATGCAGAGAAGATGATTATGGCTGATCCAAAACAAGAAGAGCCAGAACAAATGGCAATGGAACTTGGTGATGTAGACAAACTGGACCCAGCCTATATTGATGCGTTAGAGGCTTGTGTTGCTGCTCAACAAGTATCTACATCGTTTGTTCAAAGAAAGATTGGTGTAGGCTATCCAAAAGCTGCTAAGATTTGTGACTGGATTATAGATAATGGATTTGCTAAGACTGAAGGAAATAAGAAAATAATGGTTATGACTCAAGCTGAGTTTGATGCATGGAAAGCAGCTCAGGACGGGGATAACCAAGAATAAATTAGATAAAAGGTTACAAAGGTTATAAGTATGAATTTACCTACAAAGATTACGGTAGTAAGATTAGCTATGATTCCTCTTATTATTGCCGCATTTTGTTTAGAGGAAACAATTTGGTGGATGTTTATTGTATCAGCAGGATTATTCTTTGTTGCTTCAATAACAGACTTTTTAGATGGTTATATTGCAAGAAAATATAACATGGTAACTACAATGGGAAAATTCCTAGATCCTATTGCAGATAAGATTTTAACAATTACAGCTTTAATTATAGGTATTGCTTCAAATCACTATAGATTAGGAATTCCATATTATATGGAAGTTTGCTCAATTGTTATTATTGCAAGAGAATTTATCATAAGTCTATTTAGACAAATCGCAGCTTCTAAGAAAGTTATTCTAGCTGCTGATATGTCAGGAAAGTGGAAGACTACATTTGGGATGATTGGTTTAAATGCTTTGTTATTTATCCCATTTAGAGAAACAATGGTAGGCCATGAAGCTGCTTGTTGGATTTATGGTGAAATAATGTGGTGGTTCGCTATTGTATTCATCTCAGGTTGCACAATTTTGACTGTTTATTCAGGATGGAATTATATTTGGAAGAATAGACAAGTATTTAAAGAAAAGAAAGTTAAAGTTGATTTAATGATCGAAAGAAACGTAGATATTAAGGATGAAAAGATCTTTGATACTATGAGAAAGTGTATTCAAGAAAACAGAATTGACGTTCCATTTATTCAAAAATGCCAAGATGATTATACATATGCTAGAGCTCTAGAAATTGCTTTATGGTATGAAATTATGGGTCTAACTAAAGGTGAATCTTATCTAAAGAGAACAATGGATATAACTTTAAAAGATGTAGATAAGCTTGAAAAGTATTATTTAGCTAGAAAAGAAAAAGAAGCTAAAGAAGCGTTAGCAAATGATAGCGCTGAGGCAAAGGAAGAATAATATATGAAAATTGGCGTAGTATCCCTAGGATGCGATAAAAACAGAATAGATACAGAAAACATGATGGCATATCTTCAAGAAGATGGTTTTGAATTAACAGCCGAAGTTGAAGATGCCGATATTGTTATTGTAAATACTTGTGGTTTTATTGAGAGTGCTAAACAAGAATCAATCGATACTATTTTTGAAATGGCTAGTCTAAAGAAGGATGGTAAGTGTAAATATCTTATCGTTACTGGATGTCTATCTCAAAGATATATGGAAGAAATGTTTAATGAAATGCCTGAGGTTAATTTGTTCTTAGGTACAGCAAATTATAAGAATCTTCCTCAATTGATTAAGGATATGGTGGCTACAGGTAAGAGAAACTACTATAAGAACGATATTAATACTAGAGATTTCACAAGGAAGAGAGTTTTAACAACTCCACAACATTTCGCATATTTAAAGATTGCAGAAGGATGTAGTAATCATTGCACATACTGTGCAATTCCTCAAATCAGAGGTAAATATACATCTAGAGATATTGATGATGTTGTAGAAGAAGCAAAGGAACTTGTAGACAATTATGGCATTAAAGAATTGATACTTGTAGCGCAAGATGTCTCAATTTTCGGACAAGACAAAGCGAACAAGTGTTTACTTATTGACTTATTAGATAGATTAAGTAAAATAAATGTTGAGTGGATAAGATTGTTGTACTTATATCCGGAGAACATCTCAGATGAACTTCTAGATTATATGGCAAACAATGATAAGATTTGTAAGTATCTTGATATACCACTTCAACATAGATCAAGTAGTGTATTAAAGAGAATGAATCGTCATATAAACAAAGAGTATATTGATGATTTGTTCGATAGAATAGAGAAATATAACTGTTTTACTGTAAGATCTACATTTATTGTTGGATTCCCAGGAGAAACAGAAGAAGATTACAATGAACTAAAAGAGTTTATTAAATCTGGAAGAATCGACAGATGCGGTTTCTTTACTTATTCAAAAGAAGAAGGAACAGCAGCTGCAAGATTAAAAGAACAGTTGCCAGAAGATATTAAACTTCAAAGACAAGCTGAACTGTATGATATTCAACAAAAGGTTATGGTTAAGAGAATGAAGAGAAGACTAGGACAAGTTGTTGATGTTATATATGAAGGAATTGATTACGATAGACAAATGTTCTATGGAAGAAGTAAATCAGATGCTCCAGAGATAGATACAAAGGTTTATTTCACAGCAGATGATTTAGTAGATGTAGGAAGTATTTATAAAGTCGAATTAGTCAAGATGGATGGCTTAGATTATATAGGTAAGGTTAGAGGCTAAAGATGAAATTAGAAGAGTGTAAAGACTATTGCGTTTTAAAAGCATTTGACGTATCAGAATCTGATATTGAAAATTGCAAGTCATTAGTAGATACTGATGATGTTTTCATCGATGTATCAGAAAAGTATAAGGATGTAACAATCATTCTTATAAATAAGAATGCCTCAGAGATTAAATTCAACGAAATTCTTAATAATGTAGTAAATTGTATTAAGGATGAATTGTATGCAGATTATGAGACTTCTTTAGAAGAACAAATAGTTAAAAAAGCAACTGATAAGAATATTAAAGTTGGTACTGCAGAGTCTATAACAGGCGGAATGGTAGCATCTTCAATTGTTAATATCCCAGGAAGTAGCCACGTATTATATGAAGGCTTTGTTACTTATGCTACTGCAGCAAAAGTTAGAAGATTACATGTAAAACAAAACACTTTAGATAATTATGGTCCTATCAGTATGCAAACTTGTGAAGAAATGCTTCAAGGTGTTCTTGCTAATAAAGATATAACACTAGCTGTTGCTACAACAGGTTGTGCAGGTCCAGATTCTGATGAATTTGATACCCCAGTAGGTGTTGCTTATATCGGTGTTGCTTCAAATACAGAACATGAAGTTAAGAAAGTAGAATTAGATGGTAATAGAGACACAATTAGAAAAACGGTTAATAATATAGCATTATTTATGTTATTGAAATATATTGAAAAATACGATTAAGAGGTAAAAAATGGCAAAGAAAGAAGAAGTAGTTACAGAAAAGAGTGCTATGATCGATGAAGCTATTGCTAAAATCGAAAAGGGCTACGGAAAGGGAACTATTGTTAGATTAGGAGAGAAAAAGGTACAACAAATGGATGTTATTCCATCTCAATGTTTACCATTAGATATAGCGCTAGGAGTAGGAGGATGGCCAAAGGGTAGAATTATAGAAATCTATGGACCTGAATCTTCAGGTAAAACTACTCTTGCATTACATGCAATTGCATCATGCCAAAAGCAAGGCGGTACAGTTGTGTTTATTGACGCAGAACATGCTCTTGATGCTGTTTATGCCAAGAATTTAGGTGTAGATATTGATAATCTATACGTTATACAGCCAGATAGCGGCGAACAAGCCCTAGATAACTTAGATACATTAGTTAGATCAAACTCAGTAGATTTGATTGTTGTAGACTCTGTAGCGGCTTTAACACCAAAAGCTGAAATCGAAGGTGAAGTTGGACAATCTGTTATTGGTCTTCAAGCAAGATTAATGAGCCAAGGTTTAAGAAGAGTTACAAGTGTAATATCTAAAGCTAACACTTGTGTTATCTTTATCAACCAATTAAGAGAAAAGGTTGGCGTTATGTTCGGTAACCCTGAAACAACACCAGGTGGTAAGGCATTAAAATTCTATGCTTCTGTAAGAGTTGATGTTAGAAAAGGTGATGCTCTTAAGGATGGTGCTGAATTTGTAGGTAATAGAACAAGAGCAAAGATTGTTAAGAATAAGGTAGCTCCTCCATTCAAAACAGCAGAATTTGATATCATCTACGGAAAGGGTATTAGCCAAGAAGGAAGCATCGTAGATATGGCTATTTCTATGGGTATTATGCAAAAGAGTGGATCATGGATCAGCTATAATGATGAGAAGATTGCACAAGGCAGAGATAAGGCTGTTCAATACATCGCAGATAATCCAGAAGTAGCGCAAGAAATTGTAGCTAAGATTATGGAAAAAGTGGCCTTAGAATCTCAGGACTAATATTGACTTGAGCCTTATTATAATATAAAATAATAAGTGGGTGTTTGTAACGCCCACTTTATTTATATAAAATTGAAACTTGACATGTGTATAGGAGGTAATAAATGGAAAGTAACGCAAGTTGCTTTAGTATTATCCTTAGCGCTGACGGTGGTGCTGTAACTGGAATTATATTAGCCGCTATTCTAGCATTATTAGCTGGGTTGGTAGCAGGTTATTTAATATATAGATACTATGCTCGTAAAAACGTTGGTAGCGTAAAAGAAGAATGTGATAAATTACGCTCTGAGGCTCAAAAAGAAGCCAAAGATTACCTAAGGGATGCTAAAGTTGAAGCAAAAGAAGAAAGTCAAAGACTTCGTTCAGAAGCAGATAAAGATATCAGTGCAAAAAGAGCAGAAGTCGCACGTAATGAACAACGTGTTAATCAAAGAGACGAACAATTAAACCGTAGAGAAGTTTCTCTAGATCACAAGAGTGATCTTCTAGATGAAAGAAAGATCGCCCTAGACGCAAGAGAAAGCAAAATAGAAGCCTTAGAATTAGAAATCAAGGATGCTCACGGCAAGATGCTTGCAGAACTCGAAAGAGTTGCTAAATTGACTCAAGAAGAAGCTAAAGAGACACTTATGAACCAAATGCTAGAAGAAGCAAGGGTTGATGCTGCCGCTGAAGTTAAGGAAATTGAGCAAAAAGCAAAAGATGAGGCAAACAAAGAAGCGAGAAAAATTATTGGACTTGCGATTCAAAAGTGTGCGCCTGAGCATACTTCAGAATCAACTGTATCCACTGTAAATCTTCCAAACGAAGAAATGAAAGGTCGTTTGATTGGTCGTGTTGGTAGAAATATTAAATCTATTGAAAACGCAACTGGTGTCGATTTAATTATTGATGATACTCCAGATGCAGTAACAGTTTCAGGATTTGATCCAATGCGTAGAGAAATCGCTAAGATTACAATTGAAAGATTAGTTGCTGATGGTAGAATTCATCCAGCTAAGATTGAAGAAACAGTAGAAAAAGTAAAGAAAGAAATTGAAAGCCAAGTAAAAGAAGCTGGTGAAAATGCAGCTTTTGATGCTAATGTATATGGTCTACATCCAGAAATCGTTAAGATTTTAGGTAGATTAAAGTACCGTACAAGTTTTGGTCAAAACGTTCTAGAGCACTCCCTAGAAGTTAGTTATTTAGCCGGTGTTATGGCTGCTGAATTAGGTGCAGATGTTAAAATCGCTAAGAGAGCAGGTCTATTACACGATATTGGTAAGGCTGTTGACCATGAATTAGAAGGTACTCACGTACAAATCGGTGTAGATATCGCTAAGAAGTTTAAAGAATCTAGAGCAGTAGTTCATTGTATTGAAGCTCACCATGGAGATGTTGAACCAGAAACAGTTGAAGCAGTTCTTGTACAAGCTGCAGATGCTATTTCTTCTGCAAGACCTGGTGCTAGACGTGAATCAATTGAAAACTATGTAAAGAGACTTGAGAAACTAGAGGGTGTTGCTAATTCATTTGATGGTGTAGAGCAATCATTCGCAATCCAAGCTGGTAGAGAAATCAGAGTTATGGTTAAGCCAGATAAGGTTGATGATAAGGCTACAATATTCCTAGCAAAGGATATTGCTAAGAAGATTGAAAATGAATTAGATTATCCAGGCCAAATCAAAGTTAGTGTAATTAGAGAAGTTCGTCAAACTGAATATGCAAAATAATTGCATAATCTAAACAAAGAAAATTTAGACTATCAAGTAATTGGTAGTCTATTTTTTTTTTTTGCAAATTTTTACTAAAATTCAATATGGATAAAAACGATGATTTTATATTTTCATTTTTAGCTATAAATGGATTGTTTGCCAAAAATGTCTGCTATTTTATGTTATAGAAATAAATTGACTGATAATTTAGTATAATAAAGTAAATAGAAATAAACATTCTATAATATTTTTAAAATAACGTGATATTTATAATACTAACACGTTTTATCTCAGAAATACTGATATGGATATAGCCAATATATTTCTTATGTTAATAAAACTGTAATGAGTGCATGATTTTTGCTAATCATTAATAAAATGGTTAAATTTGCAATATATACATCATCTTATAATGTATGTCATAATTGACATTGAGTAAGGTATTATATATATTTATTTGTGATAAACATTTATCTTTTAAAAACATTTTCATAGGGAGAACTAAATAGGTACGAAGAAGCCGCATTACTATATGCGAGGTATTTGTATGGCTAAAAAACTTATCACTTATTCAGAGAAGAATGATGTTCTTTTCAAAAAGATTGTTGTCGATTATAAGAAGTTCGAACCGAGTACAACAATAATTGTTCCTGATACACATAATGCAATAGTTATTAAAGATGGTATAGCATTAGATACTTTATCTAGTGGCCGATATAAGATTTTTGATAATAAATCGGGTATTTTTGCTAATTTAATAGATTCAGCTCAAACAATAGAAGTTATTTATGTTTCCAAAACCGCTAAATTAAATTTGCTTTGGGGTACAAAAGATCAGTATGACATGAGAGATCCTGTAACTGGTACTTCAATCAAACTTGGAGCTTCAGGAGAACTTGAGATACAAATTTGTAATCCAAGAAAAGCATATCTTGAGCTTATTGGAACAAATAACGATTTTGATTTAGATGATTTAAAAAATAGAATTCAAGGAAGACTACTTGCAGAAGTTCAATATCAGATTGCTACTATAATGCAGCAAAAGAATCTATCATATGATAGGTTATGTGAAGTTTTATTGCCTGTTGGTAATGAAATTCTTCCTCATATTTCAAAGATGTTTGAGTATGATTATGGTTTAAAAATATTCTCATTCACAATTTCTAGAATAATTATATCTAGTGATGATATTGCAAAGATTAATAAAGCAAGATCAGAAAAAGCAAGTGCGATTATACAACAAGAGTCTAGAGAATACGCAGAGCGTATGGACGATAAGAAGTTTGCTAGGGAAATGGATTTAAAACGCCTAGAAAGGGAAGACTACGATAAATATCTTGAAGTATGCAGAATTGTAGGATGGCCAACAGGGAAAAAGAATGATTCAACAAAAGAATGTCCTAATTGTGGCGTTAAAATCTCAGAAACTGCTAAATTCTGTCCGGTGTGTGGAACTGAGATACAAAAAGTGAAAGTAAAATGCCCAAATTGTGGGAAATTGGTTACAAAAGATGATTTATTCTGTAAGAACTGTGGAGTTAAATTAAGAGGTTAGTTATGTGTTTTAAAAAGAAAATAGAAAAAGAGGTTAATGCAAATTTATATGAAGATAGGAAAAATATCTTACTTGCTTCGCAAGAAATGGACATTATTAAAGAACTGGATTCAGATTCAAAATATGAAAAAGAAATAGAAGCTATTCAAGATGAGCTTTTGTATATTTCTCCAAGAAGTAATAAACAGGTATGTCAGATTGACGATAAAATTCGAGATAAAATCGGGGAAATTAGGCTTGTTTTGAATAATAAAAAAGATCCTGACGAGGATATTGTTAAATCAATGTTTAAGGAAATTCGAATATTAATCAAAGAAAGAGAGGCAAAGGAGCTTAAATAGTATGTGTTTTAGAAGAAAGCCATTAAAAACAGTCACAAAGAATGAAATAGTAGATGCTATTTGTATGTTAGAGCGAGAAGAAACATCTATAGAGAATAAAATTATGCAGCTATCTACGGCTATTAAAGCTCTAATAGAGGAAGGACAAAGCTTTTCAGATAAGCTTGAGAAAATCTTTATAGTTAAGAAGATTACGAATTTAAGTGAGCAAAGAAGCCGTCAAATTAAACAGGGGCTTTATGTTTTATATAACATAAAGATGGCTAATAGATTAAAGGATGTGCTGGAAGATAAACAATTAGTAAAGAATATTTCTTCATTAAAATTTTCATTGTGTTTAGAAGATCAAAAAGAATTGGCTTTGTTTTTAAATGACGCATTGGATACAAAAACAAAACATGAGGATGTGTTAACGAATGCGGACGATACTTACGTTACGGTTAAATCCATGTTTGATGAAAATATGAAGATTTATGGAATAACGGACGTTGATGAAGATGAACTAATGGCTTTATTTGAACTAAAGAATATGCCAGATAATGCAGATAGTGAGGATTCTAGGGAGATTAGATAATGGAAGAATTAAGGTGTCCTATATGTGGAGGTCAACTAGAAATAGAGGATAGAAGCCTGGGAATATTTAAGTGTTTGAATTGTGCGAATAAAACAAAATTAGATATACATGAAATTCCACAAAGTCAGCTTATTACGCAAAACAGTCAAGAAGATGCCGAGATTTTAGTATCTACTACCTCAACAAAGGAAGATGAAAATAAAAAAGAAAGGCATAATTATGTTTTTCAAAAATCTATAAATATCCTTGTTCTTTTAGTTGGACTATTATTGTTGATTCTAAGTATTTATATAGATTTTTCGAACTTTATTTCAAAAGGAAATATTCAATTGTTAGAAGCTATTATTATTCTTTCTGTTGGTGTTGGGACGGGAATTGTATCTATTGTATTATCCAAGATTAAAGCAAACACAAACCTAGGAATTATAGCTTTAGGAGTGTTTAAAATTGCTATTATGATACTAATTGTATTTGGCGCTCTTTACGCGCTATATACGCGCAATTTATTTATATAATATTGACTATAACTCCTTTATTTTGCTACAATTATGCAGGTGTATTATTAGGGTTTTAATACATGTAAAGGACTATAAGAATTAATGATTACAAGTTTTTTTAGATATAATGGTTTTACTCCATTATCAATTCTAGTATTTTTTGCGTATGTTGTAGTTATTTTGGTAGCTATTGTTAGCCATGAATTAGCGCATGGTTATGTTGCGTACTGGAATGGTGATCCTACAGCAAAGATTAATGGTAGATTATCATTAAACCCATTTAAACATTTAACTCCTATAGGAACTCTAATGATGCTTCTTGTTGGTTTTGGATTTGCAAAGCCAGTTCCTATTGATTCTAGAAATTTTAGAGATTTTAAAAAGGGCATGATTACAACATCTTTAGCAGGTGTTACTGTTAACTTTATATATGCGTTTATTGCTTCTATTGCTTTAGCAATACTTGTATATGCAGTCGGTGGAAAAACAACAGATAGCCAAGCAAAGGTGTATGCTTTTAATTTCTTCTATTATCTTTTCTATTTCTCAATGCAAGTAAATATTCTTCTTGCTGTTTTTAATCTACTTCCACTTTATCCGCTTGATGGCTTTAGAATAGTAGAGACTCTTGCTTTGCCAGACAATAAATACGTTGTATTTATGTATAGATATGGAAATTTTGTTTTATTAGGTTTTATCGCATTATCTTATTTGATGTCTCAAATGGGATTACCTACATTGTTTGGAATGGTAAACGATATATCTATTAAAGTATTTAATATTATTTGGGGCGGAATTTTAGGGGTAACGATTTAATGGCAGATAAGATTTTTGAATATCATCCATCTGATGTCGTAAGTCTTAATATTGAGGACTTTAATGGTCCTATTGATACTTTGTATCAATTAATCGTTTCCAATGAAGAATATGGTGAGAAATACAGTATTTCAACATTCCCATTACATTTAGTAACAAATCAGTTCGTTGTGTATTTGTCTCAATTAGACAGAATTGATATGGATGTGGCTTCAGATTTTATCAAGATTGGTACTGTTTTATTAAAGTTAAAAGCTGCAGCATTAGCTAGAGCTCAAACAGAAGAGATTGAGGAAGAGGAAGAAGACACTGACGAAAGCGAGTTAAGAAGAAGATTGGAGATTTATAAGATTGTTCAAGACAATGTAATTAATCTAAAATCTAGAGAAAAAATATATAGAATTAATAGAAAACCTAAGTTTACTGATGCTGATGCAATTATCGTTATAGATAAATTTAATCTAGATGCATTGTTAGATGCCTTTGGTGTAGTTGCTATGCGTCAAGAAGAAAAGAAGATTGCAGATGGTATTAAATCTATTCCGAAAGATAGATATCCAGTCTCAGAAGAAGCTTTAAGAGTAACTAAGCTTGTTTATGAGAAAAAGAAGGTAGGTTTCTATTCATTATTTGAAGATCATCCAGACAAGAGTCAGGTTATATCGGCATTTCAGGCTATTTTGAGACTTGTATCAAAGCAAGTTTTATTAACTGAACAAGAAGAAGGAAAAGAGATTCAAATCGAATTTAACCCAGAATTTGACGTTGAAGGTGTAAATTTAGAATTACTTGCTGCTGATGATCAAGAAGGTTTAAATAAAGAAGATAATAAAGAGGAAAATAAGTAATGGAAAACTTAGTACAAACAGTTGAAGCAATTTTATTCGCTGCTGGTGTGCCAATCAGTAGAAAAGAAATCATGGAAAAATTGCCAGATGATGTTTCTAGAAAGAATTTAAATGATGCTGTAGATAAGCTTGCACAAAAATATAGCGGAGATAGCGGTATTTTATTACAACAATTTGAAGATAAGCTTCAATTCTGCTCAAATGATAAATATGGCGATATTGTTTCTGTTATTTTGCAACCAGTTAAAGAAAAAGAGCTTACTAAGAGTTTGATGGAAGTTCTTTCTATTATTGCTTATTTCCAACCAATAAAGAAGTCTACAATAGAGGAATATAGAGGCGGTGGTGATGCGGATTACGCGCTATCAATGCTTCAAAAGGCCGATTTAATCTATGTTTCTGGCTACGCACAAACTCCAGGACGTCCAATGTTATATTCAACAACAGATGGATTCTTAAAGAAGTTCGACTTAAGAGATTTATCTGACTTGCCAGGTATCGAAGAAGTTAAACAAAGAATGATTGAACTTGGAAACTTCAATGCACAAAGAGAAGGCTTATATAGGGAAGACGGAATGGATCTAAGTGATGATATAGAAGAAAAGACAGATTATCAATTACAACAAGAAGCTGAGTTTGAAGACGAATTTGGTGCATTTGATGATGAAGATCCAGAGTTCCTAAAGGATGATAATATTGAAGAGTATTCAGGCGATGATGACGAAGTTGGAGAACTTGAAGACAGAGATGTTGAGGAAGAATCTAATGAAGAAGACGATAGCGACGAGATGCCTTTCTAGAACAATAAAGATCAGATTATTTAAGTGGTTAGCGTAATTGCTGGCCACTTATTTTTATTAAACAATAAATGAATATTTATGTATATTGTGTATAAATATAAAACTGTCATTTTAAAGTTTAATTACAAAATTTGAGCTTAGATTGCGAATCTTTTCAATTCATATTTCTGATTGTTCATCTTTAAATTATGAATTCAATGTGTAGAATTTAATATTACAAGATTCTCCTGTATTTTATATCAAATAGCCATTATATTTCTTAAAGAATTTTAAATTAAGTCAATATTCATAAATATATTTGAAACATAGCCAAATAATGAGTATTTATATTATAGAAAATATTTGGCTTACATTGATTTGATCTGAGTTTAATTATGAGAATCAGCATAACTTGTAAAAGATAGCAAGAATGATAGTTATGAAAAGTAGGTTAATTGTATTGATTATGTATAAAAATAGAATTCTAAATTAGCATTATCATATATTTAGGAGTTCTTATTTAGTTGCTATTTTTCTTTTATTTCTTTAATATTAGTATCGAGAATAATTAATTGAAGGAAACAATAGACAATGGAAAGATTAAATAAATATCTTGCATCATGTGGTGTAGCTTCTAGAAGAGGAGCAGATAAGCTAATAGAGGAAGGTCACGTAAAAATCAACAATAAGCCTGTTGATCAACTTGGCGTTTTAGTTAATCCAGATATAGATAAAGTTTCTGTTGATGGTATCATTGTTACTCCAATTAATAATTTCTCATATGTTATGCTATACAAGCCAAAGGGATGTGTAACTACAGTATCCGATGAAATGGGTAGAAAAACAGTTTATGACTATCTACAAGATTTATCTATTCCTCATTTAGTACCTGTAGGTAGATTGGACTATGATACTGAAGGTCTTTTGTTATTAACAAATGATGGCGATTTAGTTCATGATTTAACACACCCATCTCATGAAGTTCCAAAAACGTATATTGTTAAGGTAAATGGACAAGTTCTTGAACATAAGCTTGCTCAACTAAGAAAAGGCGTTATTATCGATGATGGTAATGGTAATAAGGTTAAAACAGATAGAGCAAAGGTTAAACTTGTTGGATTCGAAGATGATACATCAAGATTCGAAGTTACAATTCATGAAGGTAAGAATAGACAAATTCGTAAGATGTTTGAAGCCGTAGGCGAAGAAGTTATTTTCTTAAAGCGTGTATCAATAGGTGATTTAAGATTAGGTGGCCTTGCTAGAGGAAAATATAGATATCTAAATGATGCTGAAATTGAGTATTTAAAGCGCCTATAATCCAAAAATTTTCTATAATTTAGCGATTAATTTTCTATTAATTTTTTATTGATAATTTTTTAACAAATTGTTTGCCTTTTAAAGAGTCAGTCTATATAATATCTATGATTTATTACATAGATAGTAAATTGTTATGTTATTTTTGAAAAATTTTTTGGAGGTTTCTATAAATGGAAAATAAAGATCTTCTAGCTAATATCGCTAAAGTAGATAAAGCTACAGAAAAGACAAAGAACTTTATCAATTCTTTAGTTGACCAAGGCAGTTTCGTTGAAACAGATGTCTTCATGGCAGGAAAGTGTTTTGATGATGCTACTGAGGCTTTAGGAGAAGGCGTAGTAACAGGTTACGCTACAATTAATGGAAATCCAATTCAAATTTTTGCACAAAATGCTGAAGTATTAAAGGGAAGCTTAAGTGCTGCACATGCTGAAAAGATTAACAAGTGCATCTCAAGAGCTGTTAATTCAAAAACTCCTTTAGTATCTATTATCGACAGCTGTGGTGCTAGAGTTGGAGAAGGTGCTTCTGTAATGGAAGGTTATGCGAAGATTATCGCTGCAAGCACAGAACTAAATGGTTATGTTCCTCATATCTGCGTAGTTAAGGGTGTAAGCGTTGGTTTAATGTCTTCATTTGTTGCAAGTGCAGATTTCGTATTTATGTCAAAGGATGCAGTTATGTCAGTTAACTCTCCAATGTACCTTGTTTCTGGTTTAAAGAATTTCCCAGTTGATTATAAAGAACAATTAGGCTTTAAGGCTTATAAGGCTAAATCTGATTTAGCTCATTTCACATATAAGGATGAAGCTGATTTATCATCTCAATTAACAAAGTTAATCGATGCTATCTCTGATACAGATGCAAACATCGAAGAAGATGATCCAAATAGAGTAGATCCAAGCTTAGAATCAATGGATGCTGTAGAAGCTGTTAAGGTTATCGCAGATAAGAATTCAATTATCTCATATTGCCCAGACTATGCTGCAGATGTTGATTGTTCTATCGCTAAGGTTAACGGAATTACAGTTGGTTTTATCGCTACAAAGGGTGATTACATCACATCTGATGGTTTAACAAAGGCTACTAACTTTGTTAAGAAGCTAGATAACAACGAAATTCCTCTAATTACTCTTGTAGATACAAAGGGTATCGATACTAACTTAGAATCAGAGTTATCAGGAATTGCAAAGAAGTCATATAACTTAATCGCTGCTGTTGCTACATCAGAAATCGCTAAGATCGGTGTTGCTTTCGGTAATGCAATTGGTTATGGATATACAGCTTTAATGAGCAAGTCTTTAGGATTTGGATATACTCTTGCTACATCAAAATCAAAGATTTCTCCAGTATCTGAAGAAGTTGCTGTTGCTATGATGTGTGATCAATTAAAAGCTGAAAAGAAGACAGAAAACTTACAAAAAGTTTCTCAAAAGTATGCAGATATGCAATTAAATCCAGTAAATGCTGCTAAAGATGGTTATGTAGATAACGTTATCGAAGCAACAAACTTACGTCCATATATTGCATCAGCTTTATTAATGCTTTTAGGACTTTAATTGAGGTTTAGCAATGAAGAAAGTAAGAAATCTTATAATCGCCGTATCACTTATAATTCTTTCAGTATGCATGTTTGGTGCATGTGAATTAACTTATGGTGAACCAGATAGTTTACATATCGGAGAAGCTTCTTTCGGCGAGAAATTGTCTATTGGATTACAAGTATCATTACTAGGTGTTGGAACTGTATTCTTAGTTCTTGCTTTATTAATTCTATTTGTTAATGTATTAAAATATGTTTTCCAATTTGTTGGAAAGGCAAAAGTTAGCAAGAAATCAAAGAAAGTAGAAGATGTACCAGTAATGGTTGATGCTCCAGTAGATGAAGCAGCAAGTGAAGACGACGAAATCGTTGCAGTTATTACAGCAGCTCTTATGGCATATTATGATGCTCAAGCAGCTACTACATATAAATCTAACGTTAAATTCAAGGTTAGATCTATTAAAGAAATTAAATAAGTAAATAATTAGGAGAAATATATTATGCGTAAATTCAATATTAATGTTAATGGCAAAGCATATGCCGTTGAAGTAGAAGAAGTTGTTGATGGTTCTACATCAGCTGCTCCAGTTGCAGCTCCAGTTGCTGCTCCTGTAGTAAAAGCTGCTCCAGTTGCTGCAGCAGTAAATGGTAAGCCAGTTAAGACACAAATGCCTGGTCTTGTTAAGAAGCTTTGCTTTGCAAACGGAACACAAGTTAAGGCTGGTGACACAATTGTTATTCTTGAAGCTATGAAGATGGATACTCCAATCGCTGCTCCAAGTGCAGGTGTAATTACATATTCAACATCAGAAGGCGCAAACGTAGATACAGGCGCTGTTATTGCTACAATCGCTTAATAAGGAGGCTATAAATGGTTAGCTTTTTCTCAACTATACCATCATTTTCTTTAGGCGAATCTCTAAAGGCATTATGGGAATCAACAGGTTTCATGACAAGTTTGACACCAATTTGGCAAAACTTAATCATGATGGCTATTGCTGGTGTTCTTATTTACCTTGCTATTGCTAAAGAATTTGAACCAAACTTATTATTAGCTATTGGTTTTGGTATGTTCATTATTAATATTCCTGGCGCTTACCAAGCTTTATATGGTACTCCTCGTGTGAATGAATTAGGTGAGTTCCTTGTCGCACACGGTTCTAAAGTAATCGAAGAAGGAACAGAAGGCTTATTCTTCTACCTATATAAAGGTGTTGAATGGGTTATCTATCCACCAATCATTTTCTTAGGTATCGGCGCTATGACAGACTTTGGTCCACTTATTGCAAATCCAAAGAGTTTAATTATGGGTGCTGCAGCTCAACTTGGTATTTTCGTAACATTCATCGTTGCTATTAATATCGGTTTCACAGGCGAAGAAGCAGCTGCTATCGGTATCATCGGTGGTGCTGATGGTCCTACAGCTATTTATGTAACAACAAAGCTTGCTGCTCATTTACTTCCAGCTATTGCTGTTGCTGCTTACTCATACATGGCTTTAATTAAGGTTATTCAACCACCAATTATTAAGGCTTTAACTACACATAAAGAAAGATTAGTTGTTATGGAACAATTAAGAACAGTTTCTAAGACAGAAAAGGTTGTATTCCCAATTGCAGTTACTGCAATCGTTGGTGTATTACTTCCATCTGCATTACCTCTATTAGGTATGTTAATGTTAGGAAACTTAATGAAGGAATCAGGCGTTGTTCCAAGACTTGCAAATACTGCTAAGAACGAATTAATCAACATTATTACAATTTTATTAGGTTTATTAGTTGGTACAAAGGCTACAGCCGATGTATTCCTAAGTGTTCAAACACTTGAAATCTTATTCATTGGTGTTGTTGCATTCAGCTTCGGTACAGCAGGTGGTGTATTAATTGGTAAGTTAATGTATGTTCTATCTGGAAAGAAGATCAACCCAATTATCGGTGCTGCTGGTGTTTCTGCCGTTCCAATGGCTGCCAGAATCGCTCATAATGTTGGTCAAGAAGAAAATCCAAATAACTACTTATTGATGCATGCTATGGGTCCAAACGTTGCAGGTGTTATCGGTTCAGCTGTTGCTGCTGGTGTATTACTTGCCGTATTCGCTTAATAAAGAGAGGTAAATTAAAATGGTTAAAATTACAGAAACTATATTACGTGACGCACATCAATCTCAAGCCGCTACAAGAATGCGTATTGATGAAATGTTGCCAGTTGCAGATAAATTAGATAAGATTGGATACTATTCAATCGAATGTTGGGGTGGTGCTACTTTCGATGCATGCCTAAGATTCTTAAACGAGGATCCTTGGGATAGATTAAGAAAGTTAAGAAAGGCTATGCCTCATACAAAATTACAAATGTTATTACGTGCTCAAAACCTTTTAGGTTACAAGCACTATGCAGATGACGTTGTAGATGAATTCGTTAAGAAATCAATTGAAAACGGTATTGATATCATTCGTATCTTCGACGCTTTAAACGATCCAAGAAATATGGAATCAGCTATGAAGGCTTGTAAGAAGTACGGCGGTATCTGCGAAGCTGCTTTCTCTTATACAACATCTCCAGTTCATACAAACGAATATTTCGTTAACTTAGCTAAGAAGTTAGAAGATATGGGCGCTGATACAATTTGTATCAAGGATATGGCTGGTATCTTACTTCCATATACAGCTTATGAACTTGTAAAGGAATTAAAGGCCGTATTAAAGCCATCTACATTAGTTCATTTACATACTCACCAAACAGCTGGTATTGGTAACTTAACATACTTAAAGGCTATCGAAGCTGGTGTAGATATTATTGACTGTGCTTTATCTCCATTAGGAAATGGTACATCTCAACCTGCTACAGAATCTATGGTTGCTACTTTACAAGGTACACAATATGACACAGGTCTTGATATCAATAAGTTAAATGAATGTACAGAACACTTCAAGAAAGTTGCTGAAAGATTAAAGAAAGACGGTTGGTTAACAGATAAGTCTTTAGCTACAGACGTTAAGGCTTTAATTTACCAAGTTCCAGGTGGTATGTTATCTAACTTAGTTGGTCAATTAAAGAAGATGAACGCTTTAGATAAGTTCGATGCTGCTTTAGCAGAAGTTCCAAATGTTCGTAAAGATCTTGGATACCCACCACTTGTTACTCCTTCATCACAAATCGTTGGTACACAAGCTGTATTTAACGTAATCATGGGTGAAAGATATAAGATGGTTACAGCTGAAACTAAGGGTGTATTAAGAGGTGAATATGGTACATTACCAGCTCCAACAAACCCAGAAGTTGTAAAGATTGCTTTAGGTGAAAACCCAGACATCATTACATGTAGACCAGCTGATCTATTAAAGCCAGAACTTGAAAAGTATAGAGAAGAATGCAAGGAATACATCCAACAAGATGAAGACGTTTTATCTTATGCTTTATTCCCACAAGTAGCTCTAAATTACTTCAAGTATCGTCAAGCTAACAATATCAGAATTGATAGAGAATTTGGTGATACACAAAAGGGAATTCAACCTGTTTAATTGAATATTTGAATTAAAACGCATTATAAGAGGTCAAGTTTTGTCTTGGCCTCTTTAATTTTTTATTTAACGAATGTATAATGAAATTATGCCTGTAGCGATTATTGTTATGCTTTGTATCTATGCTGTGTTGTTTGTAGGGTATTTATATACTACATCGCTTGGCGAGAGCAAAATTCGTGGCTGGAATAAGATTTTATTAGCATTTAGCTATTTAGTTATCGCATTTATTGGTTTTGGATTATATAGAGAAACAATGTCATGGGACATTATTTTAATGTTTGCATTGCTATTCACGTTCGTTGGTGATGTAGTATTGCTTTTTGCGTTAGAGATTGGTGCAGCCTTTTTCTCTGTAGGTAACATTCTATTAGTTATTTATGAGATTTGCGTTTTAGAAACATATGGAATACATTTTGATTCATATTGGTGGTTCTTACTTGTATGGGCTGGATTAAATATTGGTTATGCATTACTTGAACACTTCACAGATAGATTTGATTTTGGAAAGAAGAGATTAAAAGCTCTAGCTTATTTATCTTTCGTATCTATCCATGGTTGTTTAGGTATTACAATGTATTTCTTGATAGACGTAAACTGGGCAATTATGCTTGGAATGGGTTCATTCTTATTTATGCTATCTGATTATGTTTTAGCTTCTTATTTATTCTCAGTTCATAAGTATTCAGCACTTCAAAAACTAAATACTTTCTTATATTTTGTAGGCATTTGTCTTATAGCTTTATCTACTGTTAAATTCTAATTGTTGTATATATTTTTCGCATGTTATAATACATAATATGAAAATATTATTAGTTAATGACGATGGTATATATGCTCCTGGTATTATGGCACTTGCAAAGGTGTTAAAAAAGGACCATGAGGTTACAATTATTGCTCCAGAAAGACAAATGTCTGGAACTTCTCACTCAATCACATTCTATGGTTATTTGAATTTTGAAAAATTAGACCTTTTAGACGATGTAGATAGTTATATTTTAAATGGTACTCCTGCTGATTGTACAAAGTTTGGAATGGATGTCATTCTAAAGAATGAAAAACCAGATGTTGTAATATCTGGTATTAATAATGGATACAATCTTGGAACAGATGATGTTTATTCAGGAACAGTTAATGCTTCTATGGAAGGAGCTATCTCAAAAGTTAAATCTATTGCTGTATCTCAAAAATATGGTTTAAAATCATATGATTATTCAGCAGAATTTATCGCTAAGAATTTAGATTTATTCTGTTCTATGATAGATGAAAAGAATAGAATCTCTTTATCTATCAATATTCCAGGATATAGAGAAGAGATTAAAGGCGTTAAAATCGCAAAAGTAGGCGAGATTAGATATAACGACTACTATTTATATGAAGAAGATAAAGGATACCACATTATGGGCGATCCTATTCCAGATTTAGAAAACGAAGCAGATTCTGATGTTGAATATAATAAAGAACGTTATATAACAGTTTCTTTCGTTAAACACGAATATAACGATTTAGAATCATATAATAAATATAAGGATATTGATATAAGTCTATGAGAATTATAGTAATAGGTGGCGGTCCTGCTGGGATGTTTTCAAGTGGTTTGCTTGCTCAAGAAGGCCATACTGTTACTTTAATTGAAAAAAATGAGAAATTAGGTAAGAAATTATACATTAC
>AUXO014429552.1_pt1 | contig 20664 bp, 17 predicted proteins | sample 768731 | NCBI WGS metagenome assembly AUXO01 (sample SAMN02715735, study PRJNA202380) | gut metagenome | biome: sheep rumen | host: Ovis aries | place: New Zealand: Palmerston North
GCAATAGGTCCACTTTTTGATATCTCGTAAACTCCTTTCCATAGGTTAGGAGCTTTTTTTGCGAGTTCTTTATATGTATCAGTAGATATTTTATTGATAAATTTGTTTATATATTCGATGCAATCTATCATTTCAACGTTAACATCTTTATAATTACTTTTAAATTCTTCAAAAATGGATTTAGCAGCCGCTATATGTCCACCTCCATATGAACCATAAAAGATTAAAATATTTTTCAAAATTACAATCTCCTTATTATATTTTATACGTTCTACGCTGAATTATAACATATTTTTTTATATTAGAAAACATATTTACTAATTATTATCATTTGTGATATTATAGTCGTATAATTTCCCTAGTGAATTTATTGTTGTATACATAATATAAGGAGGTAATTTAATGGAATTAAAAGACTATGTAAGGACAATCCCGAATTTTCCTAAAGAAGGGATTATGTTTCGTGATGTTACTTCTGTTATTCAAGATCCAGAAGGCTTAAAATTGGCAATTGATTCTATGCAAGATAAGATTAAAGACTTAGATTTTGATTTAGTTATGGGAGCAGAGTCAAGAGGATTTGTGTTTGGAACTCCTATAGCATATAACCTTAAAAAAGGTTTTGTAATGTGTAGAAAAAAGGGAAAACTACCATGTGAAACTATTTCTGAAAGTTATGCTTTAGAATATGGTGAAGCTACGTTAGAGATTCATAAAGATTCTATAAAACCTGGGCAAAAAGTGTTAATAGTGGATGATTTAATTGCAACAGGTGGTACTGTTGAAGCGATGGTTAAGCTAGTAGAAGACTTAGGCGGACAGGTTGCTGGAATAGTATTCCTAATAGAATTGGTTGATTTACATGGAAGAGATAAATTAAAAGGTTATAATGTATATTCTGCAATAGAGTATGAAGGAGAATAAGATGAAAATAGGAATTATTGCAGCTGAATCAACAGAGATGAATGCGATAAAGAAAAGAATGACCAATATAAGTGAAAAAACAATATTTGATATGACTTTTTATATCGGGGATTTTTATTCTCATGAAATATATCTAGTTGAATGTGGTGTTGGAAAAGTAAATGCGGCACGTACAACCCAATTATTAATTGACTCATTTGATATTGGTTACATAATAAATGTTGGATCTGCTGGTGCTGTAAATCCAGAATTGAATGTAAAAGACATAGTTATTGCTAGTAGTTTAGTTCAATATGATTTTGATACAACTGGTATTGGCGATTATGAAATTGGTGAAATATGCGGGATTGGTAGATATTTTGAATGTGACAAAACTTTAGTTAGTACATTGGAAGAAAAGCTAAATAATTTAGATAAAGATTACCAAGTATGTATAGGAAAGATTGGAACAGCAGATTATTTTTGTTCAGATCATGATAGAGCAGCCCAAATACATGAAGAATTTGATGTAGAATGTGTAGAAATGGAAGGTGCTGCCATAGCGCAAGTGTGTTACTTAGATAAAATTCCATTTGTAGTAATACGAGGAATATCAGACACAGTAAAAGGTGATAACAAAATAGATTTTCATACATATTTAGAGATGGCGGCTGAACAAGTAGGAAGAATAATTGATGAATTATTAAAGGATTGGAGATAAAAATTGCAAGTTAAAGTTAATGGATATAATATTAATTATGAAGTTTTAGGAAGTGGTTATCCGGTAGTACTTGTGCATGGATGGCTTACTGATATAGAATCAATGCGCCCAATAGCAGATGGTCTAAAAGATAATTTTCAGGTATATTTAGTAGATGTACTTGGATTTGGAAAAAGTGACTTGCCAAAAGAACCACTTAATTCCAATAAATTTGGTGAGTTTTTGAGAGATTTTTTAAAAGCTATTAAAGTTAAAAATCCAGTATTAATAGGCCACTCAAATGGTGGTAGAACTATTATAAATGCTGTTGGAAGAAAAATTGTTCAACCCAAAAAGATAGTTTTAATAGATAGTGCAGGATTGATTCCTAAAAGAAGTATGAAGTATCACATTAAAGTGAGAATTGCCAAGACTGGTAAAAAGGTATTAAGCTTGATGCCTAATAATAAAAAGATGCAAGAGTTTACTGCTAAATTACAAAAAAGAATGGGGTCATCAGATTATAATGCTTCGCCAGAAGTTTTAAAACAAACAATGAAACATATTTTAAATGAAGATGTTACTGAGTTATTACCTAAAATAAATGTGCCAACATTATTAATATGGGGTGGACTTGATGTAGATACTCCAATTGAGCAAGGAAGAAAAATGGAAAAATTAATTCCCGATGCGGGATTAGTTGAGTATCCATATGGTAGTCATTTTGCATATTTAGAAAATATACAAAATGTAAATGTTGTTCTTAACGAATTTTTAAAAGATTTAAAGTAGAAGAGGTATGAAATGAGTACATTTTTTTTAAATATAGTATTATTGTTATTTACTCTTTATTTTTATAAAAAAATTAGAAACGGGATGCATATAATGCAATTGGGTCATTACTATAATGAACCTTATATACAATGGTTGAAAGATAACAGGAAAAAACACTACAAACTTAGCGAATTTATATTATTAATTACTCCAATAATGTTTTTATTTATTAATCAAATTAAATTGGCATATATTGTTGAAATTTTTGCTTTATTAATACTAATTGCAACAACCAAAAGAAGACAAGAAAAGAAAAAATTTGTTAGAACTCCAAGGGTGAAGAGACAATTTTTAACATTTTTATTGATAATTATAGCGACATTTATTGTTGGAAATATTTTTAAAGAAAAGGCAACATTTATTTTAGTCGCAATACTTTCTGTTTTGGCTTATGTACTAGTTTTATGTGTGAATATAGTAAATTTACCAATGGAAAAGTTGATAAATAAGAACTTTTGTAGAAAAGCTAAAAAGAAAATTAAAGAAATGCCCAACATGAGCGTGGTTGGTATTACTGGCAGTTATGGAAAAACCAGCACAAAGTATGCTGTAAGTACATTATTGTCTCAATTGTTTAATACCTATATGACACCTGGTAGTTACAATACAACCATGGGTGTAGTAAAAACAGTAAATCAAAATATTAATTCAACACATCAAATATTTGTATGTGAGATGGGTGCTATATATATAGGCGATATTCAAGAAATTTGTGATATAGTAAAACCTAAATATGGAATATTAACAGCAATTGGTCCACAACATTTGGATACATTTAAAAGTATAGAGAATGTAAAAAAAGGAAAAATGGAATTACTTAAAAATCTTCCAGATGACGGAATTGGATTTGTTAATTGGGAAGATGAAAATATTAGAAGTGTTGACTTTTCAAATGTTAAAGCAAAAGTAGTAAAATATGGATTGAATTCAGATAGTGATTATTATGCAACTAATATAGAGATAACAGAGACTGGATCTACATTCGATGTTATTATGCCAGATAATAGAACTTTAAATGCTAAAACTAAACTGTTAGGAGAACTAAATATTTTAAATGTTGTAGGAGCAGTCGCAGTTGCAGATAAATTAGGTGTTCCACAAGAGAAGATTAAGGCAGGAATTAAATATTTAAAACCAGTTCCTCACAGATTGGAACTTAGGAAACATGCTAATGGGTCTATTATAATAGATGATGCATATAATTCAAATGTTAAAGGTGCTAAGATGGCTTTAGAAGTATTGGGAAGCTTTAAAGATAAAAAGAAAATATTGATAACTCCAGGAATAGTTGCTTTAGGTGAAAAAACATTTGAATATAATGAAAAATTTGGCAAACAAGCCGCAAATTACGCTGATTATGTTATATTAGTTGGAGAAAAGCAAGCAGAACCAATAAAAAAAGGTTTAATAGATGAAAAATTTGCTGAAGATAAGATTATCATTGTTAAAACATTAAATCAGGCTTTAACAGAAATGAACAAACTCGCGGATAACAATTCTGTGATACTACTAGAAAATGATTTACCTGATAATTATTTATAAAAAGGAGAGATGATTATGAAAATTAAATTAGGAGTATTTTTCGGAGGACAATCCGTTGAGCATGAAATAGCTGTAATTACTTTCAGTCAAGCTTTGACAAGTATTAATAAAGATAAATATGAGGTTGTTCCAATATATATTTCAAAAAAAGGAATGCTATATACTGGTGAGGATTTATTTGAGTTAGAAAGCTTTAAGGATATGGATGTTTTATTAAAAAGATGTTATCCAGTTACAATAGTAAATACAGGAAAAACATGGGAAGTTACAAGAGTGCATCCACATTTATTCAGTAAGAAAGTTTTGAATACTATAGATGTGGCATTTCCAATAGTTCATGGAACTAATTGTGAAGATGGAACAGTAGCTGGATATTTAAATCTATTAGGAATACCATATGTTGGTCCAGATATATTGGCTTCTAGCATAGGTATGGATAAAATTTTAATGAAAAAAGTAGCTAAAGAATCAGGACTACCAGTAGTAGATTATGTTTCTTTTTACAGTTCTGAATATGTAGCAGATGAAGATAAAATATTAAAAGAAATTGCGGAAAAATTAAGATATCCATTAATTGTGAAACCAGGAAATCTAGGATCAAGTGTTGGAATAAAGAAGGTTAAAGAAGAAAGCCAACTAAGCGAAGCAATTGAGTATGCTATGGAGTTTTCAGATAGAATTATTGTAGAAGAAGCGGTTCAGAACTTAAAAGAAATAAATTGTTCTGTTATAGGTAATTTGGCTGAAGGTGAGGCTTCAGTTTGCGAAGAACCATGGTTTTCAGATGAAATATTAAGCTATGCTGATAAATATCTTGGTGGAGAAGGCAGCAAAGGTGGTAAAGGATTAAAAGGCGGAAAAGTTTCTGTAAATGGTAAAATGCAAGGAACAAAAGGACCAGTTAAAGGTATGGCAGGTTCTAAGAAAAAATTACCAGCAGATATAAGTGATGAAAAATCAAAAGAAATTCAAGAATTAGCAAAGGAAACATTTAAAGTTTTAGGATGTAGTGGTGTGGCTAGAATAGACTTTTTGATGGATACAAAGTCAAATAAAGTATATGTTAATGAAATTAATACAATTCCAGGAGCATTGTCTTATTATTTGTGGGAAGCATCTGGTAAAACATTTGAAGAAGAGATAGATGAACTTGTAAATATTGCTTTAAGAAGAAATCAAGAGAAGGAAAAATTAACATTCTCATATGATCAAAATATTTTGGCAATGCAAGGTGGAGTTAAGGGGTCAAAAGGAGCTAAAGGTAGAAAGTAATGGAATATGAAAAAGACGAAAAGTATAAAGCAATAGATAGATATGTTAAAGAAAAATTGTCGGTTGAAAGATACAATCATTCAATCGCTGTAATGAATAGAGCATTAGAGTTTGCAAAACTATATGGAGCAAATGAACAAGACGCTGTTTACGCTGGATTAATCCATGATGTAGCTAAGGAGGTGCCTAAAAATCAAAGAGTACTATTAGCTGAAGAACTGGGCATAGAATTGGATGAAATAGAGAAAATTGCAACAGCATTGATTCATGCTAAAATTGGTGCTTATATTGCAAAACACACATTTAATCTAAAGGATGAAATTTGTAATGCCGTTGAGACACATACAACTGGATGTGCTAATATGACTTTGTTACAAAAAATCATATATTTGGCTGATTTTACAAGTGAAGATAGAAGCTTTGATGGGGCGAGCGAAGTATATAAATTGGCTAAAAAGAATTTAGACGATGCTTTAATTTATGCTTTAAAACTTTCAATTACAGATGTTATGAATAAAGGTGGATTTGTGCATCCAAAAGGTATTGAGGCATATAATTACTTAATGCTAAATAAGCGAAAATAGGGAGATTAAAAATCTCCTTTTTTTATGCAAAAAATTAGAAAATTTATATACAAAAAAAATGCTAAATGATATAATTCGCTTGTATTGGATAAACGGATGATTAATAAAAGGGGATGTTGAAATGGTTTTTAAGGATTATTATGAAATATTGGGATTACAATCAAATAGAGTAACTGAAACGCAAATAAAAAATGCATATAGAGAATATGTAAAAAAATATCATCCTGATGTTAATTCTGGGAACAAAAATTCCGAAGAAAGATTTAAAGATATCGGAGAAGCATATAAAATTTTGTCAAATAATACATCCAAAAGAAAGTATGATAGAACGTGGATACGACATAAAGCTAAAGTTGGTTCGAGCTATGAAAAGGATAATGAATATCCAGACACTTTTTTAAATGGTGTTTCACAAGTTCTATTTGGAAAAGATTTGTTTAAAGTAAAAAGTAAAAAACTAGTTCCATCTAAAGGAGATAATATTAATACAGAAATAAATATATCAATTATTGAAGCTTTTAATGGAGTAAACAAAAAGATTTCTCTTAAGGGTATAGATAATCATACAAAAATATATAGTGTTAATATTCCTTCGGGCATACAAAATGGTGAGAAAATAAGATTGTCTCATTTGGGAAAGCCAGGGAAAAATGGTGGAAAAAATGGTGATTTGGTAATTAAAATAAATATTACCGATTCAGATGAATATACCTTAGAAGGCAATAATTTAAAAGCATACTTGTATATTACACCATGGGAAGCTGCTTTGAGTAGAAATGTAACTTTTGATGGAATAGATGGAAGTATTGATATTTATGTTCCATCCGGAACACAAGGTGGAGAGTGTATAAGAATACCTCAAAAAGGATATGTAAACAAAGATGGTTTAAGGGGAGAATTGATTTTAGAAACAAAAATTAAGGTTCCAAAAAAGTTGACAGAAAATGAAAAAAAACTATTTCAAGAACTTAGTGAAGAATCAAAGTTTAATCCAAGAAAAGTAAAAGTTTTTAAGGAAACATAAAAGGTTGGTTTTGTTGACAAATAAGTGCTTGTATTATATAATATTTGCGTACGAATGTAAAAAAATCCTAAATGAAAAGGAGAATAAAAATGAGTGACGAGAGTCTTATGGGAAAATTTTTTAGTATAACAGATCCAGTAGGAGTAAATACTGTTATTTATCAAGTAAATAAAACAGAGAAAGAATATCAAAAGATAGCTCCTCAATATACTGTTGAGAGATTGAAATTTTCAGAACAATTGGTAGGAAACAATAAGAAAAAAACATTTTATATAGAAAATCCTGCACCTGATGGAAATCCGCTATTATTCTTGTCTTTTGGAATGGATAAGGTTGTAATTAATTCTGGTATTTTGGAGTATGATGAAATTAAAATATCTAAAAAGCCAATACCAATGGAATGCAAAACTTTATATAGTGAAGAAGAAACTGAATATAGAGATTTTGCGTATACACCTAACATGAAAAGACCAATGACAATAATAGATCCAGAGACTGCAGAAGAAGTAAAACCTGTACTTTATTTTGATGAAGCAACAAATGAAGTAAGAGGCAAATGCAAGTTGCGCCCATTTAAGAGATATTTTATTTTCGAAATTAAGCCAAGCACAACATCTAAAGTACAAGATGATGTAGATGTAAGATATTATTCTGCAGTAGTGGATGATCCAGATAAAAAAGAATAGATAGATTATACAAAAGATAATAAAATCTAGATCTTTTAATAAAGGAGGAGTTTTTATTATGGGGAAAAGGGAAGTGTTTTTTGATGGAAAGACATTAATGAATGAAGGAAATGCTGAAGTTGTTCATCTAAAAGAAATGGCATTAAATAATCCAAAAGTATTAAAAACGGGTAGTTACAGAAAAGAAGGAATAAGTGAAAATATCCCTAGTATATAGATATTACATAAGAGAAGGTGAAGTATATGAAGTTAAGTGATAAAGTTAAGATGGCAGCCAAAAAAAGTAAAGTTAAGTTAGTTGGTGCAACTGTATTGTTCATAATAATCATAGTATGGGCGGTTGCACCAATTAGTTTGTCTATCTATCAAGGATACAATGGTATACCAGAGGATGAGTTAAGATTCATTAATAAAGAATTAGAAAACTCAGACTCCAAAGTGCTAATCACTAATGAAGTTGAAGAGGATGAAGAAGAGGAAGAACGACCTGAAATTGTTGATGATGTAAAAGAAAATGAAGAGGCTGAGGGCGAAGATTTAGACCAAGAGGAAAATCCAAGGGAAGAAGTAGAAGTTGTAGATATTGAAGATGAAAATCCAGATGAAAATAATGCGGCAGAAGATAGAGAATCATTGACCGATATAATGAAACAAATGCAAGTTCAAGGACAAACAGAGAATTATCAAGCACCGAACCAAAAACAATTTAAGTGGAATGTTTTCTTTACACAATTAGGTTTTTATATAATACATCCATTTCATGCTATGAAACTTGTTTTTGAATCAGATGCTGCAAGATTATTTTGGTTATGTTTTAAATATTTCTTTTTAGTGTATATTGCTTTTATGATTGTTGGTTTCTTAAAAGCCTTTCCAAAGAATGAATACGATTCAATTGAAAATGGTTCAAGTGACTGGTCTGAACACGGAGAACAGTACACTGTATTAAATAAGAAAAAAGGAATTATATTAGCAGAAAAAAATTACTTACCTATTGATAAAAGAGGTAATGTTAATGTACTAATCATAGGTGGTTCTGGTGCTGGTAAATCTGCTTCATATGCTGTTCCAAACGCACTTCAACTATTAGGATCATATGTATTTACAGATCCAAAAGGCGAGCTTTATGACTTAACATCAGGTTATTTTAAAGAAAAAGGTTATACTGTTAAAGTATTAAATTTAGTAAGACCAGAAAATAGTGATGGATATAATCCACTATTCCATATAAAGAATGAGATAGATGTAGACGTTATAGCTCACACAATTGTAAAGGGTCAAGAAGAGGGTGGTGGAAAAACACAAGACCCATTCTGGGACGACATGGCTGAAATGTTAATGAAATCATTAATTTACTATATGTTAGATGCAAGGCCTAGAGAAGAAAGAAGTTTGGCAAGCTGTTCAGAATTAGTAAGATGTGCTAATAGTAGTGGTGGAAGTAGTTTGTTATCAGAATTAATTAATGAATTACCATATGACCATCCAGCAAGAATGTATTATAAGAATATCGAGATGTTACCAGAAAAAACATTTGGTTCTGTTTTGGGAACATTGCAATCAAAACTTGGTAAATTTGATTCTCAACAAATAGCTGAAGTAACATCAACAGATACAATAGATTTTAATAGTATTGGAGAAACCAAAACAGCATTATATGTTATTTCTTCTGATACACATACAGCATATGACTTTTTACTAACAATATTTTTCTCACAATTAATTCAACAATTATACGATTTTGCAGATTTAAAAGGTGGAAAGTTACCAATTCCAACATTCTTTATTCTGGATGAGTTTGCCAACATAGGTCAAATACCAGATTTTGATAAAAAGATTTCTACATCAAGAAGTAGAGCGATATCATTTAGCGTTATATTGCAGAACTTAGATCAATTAGAAGCTGTATATAAAGATTCACATGAAACAATTATCGGTAACTGCGATACACACGTATTTTTGGGTTCTAACTCACAAAAAACAGTTGAGTATTTTTCAAAGGCTTTAGGTGAGAAGACTATTGCAAGAGATAATATTACAATAAATAGAGATAACAAAGATTGGAAATCTGGTAAATCTGAATCCGATCAAGTAATGGGTAGAGCTCTTATGACACCGGATGAATTAAGACGTTTGGATGTTGATAAATGTATTATTTTTGAAAAAGGTATTAAGCCAATTAAAGCCAATAAGTATTATTATTTTAAATATCCTGAAGGAAAATTGATTAAAAAGTATCCTGCAGATCATAATGATGTACATGTTGAAAGAGGCGAATGGAGAAAGTTTAATCCAAATAATATGAATGGAAATAATACATCTACAGGTTCAGCTCCTACACTTGAATCATTAAACGATTTATTTGATGATAAAGGTCCTGCTCAACCAGTTACGGTAAATTCAGCAAACAATACAATGGGGCCACAAACACAATTTACTAATTCAACTCCTAGTGTTAATAATCCATTCAGTGGACTTGATGGGATGAATAAACCAGCAAATTCAGCCACACCTAATAGTGGAGATTCTGCACCAAAGAGTGAAGAAGATGAATTTATGGATATTCAAAAAGAACTTGAAGCTAAATTTGATGAATTATTCGGACCAATTGATGACGATAATGATACTTCAAATACAGATAAATAAAAGGATAAGAAGACATCTAATTTTAATTAGATGTTTTTTTATTTGCTTACTACGAACAAATATTCGAAAAAAACATTGACTAAATATTATAATATGATAAAATTTCACTATTAGTGGAAAGGAATTGAATTATGAAATTTGTACATATTTCAGATTTACATTTGGATTCTCCGTTTTCGATATTATCAGAACGATTAGATATTGGGGAACAGAGAAGAGTAGAACAATGTATGGTTTTAAAAAAAGTTACAGAATATATTAAGGAAAATGGTATAGAGTTTCTATTTATATCTGGAGATTTATATGAAAATAAATATATAAAAAAATCGACAATAGAGTATATAAATAGCTTATTTAATGAAATTTCAAACACAAAGATTTTTATTTCACCTGGAAATCATGATCCATATATAAAGGGTTCACCATATGATTTATTTGAATTTGCTCCTAATGTGCATATCTTTAAATCTAGGAATTTGGAAAAGTATGACGATGGAGATGTGATTATTTATGGCTCTGCATTTACAGATTTTTATCGTGATAACAATCCATTAAATTGTGATTTGAAAATTGAAAGAGAAAAGACAAATATATTAGTGCTTCATTGCGATTTAAATGGGGCAAAAAACAAAAATGAAATGAGCTACTTACCAATTTATGAATCGACACTTAAATCGCTTAAATTTGATTATTGCGCTTTGGGTCATATTCATAAAAAATACATTAGTAATGATAGTACTATTGTATACCCAGGAAGTCTTGTTTCATTAGGATTTGACGAACTAGGTGAACATGGAATGGTCGTGGGTGAAATAAATGTAAGTAGTATAAATACACAATTTATAAAAGTTGATAATAGAGAGTTTGTTGAAAAGTTGATTGACGTTAGCGATTTTAGTAGCATAGTTTCACTTATCCAATATATTAATACTCAACAATATATAGATATCAATTTTTATAAAATAATTCTTGCTGGTAGACGTGATTTTGATATTGATATTAAAACTATAGTGAATAGTATTGAGCATACTAATATATTGAAAATAGAAGATAAAACATGCAGATCTTATGATTTTGACAAGATAATAGATGAACCTAATTTAAGAGGAGCCTTTGTTAGAAGATTAAGGAAATTAGTAGAGAACAATGAGATTACTCAGGAACAAATGGACCAAATGTTAGAAATTGGATTAGAAGCAATGAATTAGAAATACACAAAAACTGGACAAAAAGGGGAAAAAATTGAATATAGAAGAAGTAAAAATTAATGGTTTTGGGAAATTAGAAAATAGAGATATAGCGTTTGATAAACATATGAATATAATATATGGTAAAAATGAGGCTGGTAAATCAACATTTTTAAAATTTATAGATGGAATGTTATATGGGTTATCCAAGAATAAAAATGGTGAATTGATTTCCGATATGGAAAAGTATCGACCATGGGAAAATGTGAGTTTTTCTGGAAAAATCAAATACCAAATGGATAATGGTAATATTTATGAGGTATATAGAGATTTTAATAAAAAGAACCCAATTATTTATAATGAATTTGGCGAAAATATATCTGATACATTTAAAAAAGACAAATCAAAGGGGATAACTTTTTTTGAAGAGCAAAGTCAGATAAGCGAGGATTTATATATTAATACAGCTATTGTGGGACAAGAGAAAATTAGACTTAAATCAGCATCACAAATAAGTCTTGTAAATAAAATTATTAATCTAGCGACAACTGGAGATGATGTAATTTCGTTTAAGGATACAATTGAAAGAATAAGAAGTAAGCAACTTGAGGAGATTGGAAGTGATAGAACAACTCAAAAACCAATTAATAGAATCAATTCTCAAATTGAGCATTTAACCAAAGAAAAAATTAAATTAGAGCAATATAAAAATAATTATGCAAATAGTGAATCTAAAAGAGATGAACTTGACAAATATATAGAAAAAGAAAAAGGAGAATTACAGATTCTTAAACTTGAGAAAGATAATTTAGATAAAAATAGTAAAATTGAATCCGAAATTGATCTTTTAAAGAATAATAAGCTAGACGTTAAGAAAAAAATGTCAAATTTAAAACAAGTATCTGTGGATGGAACTAATCATAGAGAAAACGGCTTAAAATACATAATTTTAGCTTTAATACTGGTTATATGTATATGTGTTTCTTGGATATATTTGAAAAATTACTATTCCAAAATTATTATTACTGGTATATTAGTAATTTTAGTTCTTGTAATACTTATAAAGGAAGTAATACGCGTTAGAAAGGATAGATTGATAGCATATAAACAAATAATAAACGCAGGCAACATTAATAGTGAGATAAATATTTTAAACGAGACATATAAAGAACTATCAATTAAATATAATGAGAAAGTTGAGATGCTAGATTCAATTGTTGAATCTCAATATAATGAATTGATTGCACAATGTGAATCTAAGGCTGAGCAAGACTATATCAACACAATATTTGATATGGCAGAAAAAGAAATGACAGAAGAAATTGAACGAAAATCAAACAATATTTATGAAGCTGATGTGAATATGAGGCTTTTAAAACAAGATATAGAAAACTCAAATCAAAAAATTGAGCAATTAATTCAACTTGAAGAGCAATTAGATTATCTATTTTCAGAAAAAAAGAAATTAGAAGATTTAAATGATATTTATAATATGACTAAAAAGTGTATTGAAGAGGCATATTTGAATATTAAAAAAAGTGTAAGTCCTAAATATAAAAATAATATATCAGCTATTCTAAATGAGGTTTCTAAAGGAAAATATTCAAGAGTAGAAATAAATGATGACAAGATAATGGTTGAGACCGAATACGGAGAGATGGTACCAATTAATATGCTAAGTACAGGAACTATTGATCAAATTTTTCTATCACTTAGATTAAGCATGCTTGACGAGATTACGAGTGAAAAAATACCAGTGTTTTTTGATGAAACATTTGCTTTTTTTGATGATGACAGATTGGAAGGTATAATTAATTATCTTAGAGAATACCATAAAGATAGACAGATATGTATTTTTACATGTTCAAAGAGAGAAATAAATATTTTAGAAAATTTGGGGATGGAGTATAATTTGATAAAATTGTAGCAAATAACCTTTAAATTGCATTAATAGTTGAAATTTTGACAATTTTCGATTATAATAGTATAGCAATTTTGTAAGGAGTATAGAAATGTTTGATAAATTAGATGCCGTTGAGAAAAGGTATGAAGAATTAAATAAATTAATTAGTGATCCTGCAGTTATAGCAGACCAGTCAGAATGGTCTAAGTTAATGAAGGAACATAGTGATATTGAGGATGTAGTACTTAAATATAGAGAGTATAAAAAAGTCAAAGCTAATTTAGAAGAGGCAAAGCAAATGCTTAATGATCCGGAGATGAAAGAGCTTGCTGAAGAAGAATATAAAGCAGCTAAAGAGAAATTGCCAGTTCTAGAACAAGAAATTAAAATACTATTGATTCCTAAAGATCCAAATGATGATAATAATGTTATTTGCGAGATAAGAGCAGGAGCTGGCGGAGATGAAGCCGCACTATTTGCTGGAGTGCTATTTAGAATGTATTCTATGTATGCTGAAAGAAAAGGTTTTAAAGTAGAGATTTTAAATGAAAATGCAACTCAATTGGGTGGATATAAAGAAATATCTTTTATGATAAAAGGAAAGGGAGCATATAGCAGATTTAAGTTTGAAGGAGGAGTACATAGAGTACAAAGAGTTCCCGACACAGAAAGTTCTGGAAGAATACATACTTCAACTGTTACTGTAGCAGTATTACCAGAAGTAGAAGAAGTTGATGTAGATATTAATCCAGATGATGTAAGAATGGAAGTTTTTAGAGCTTCCGGTGCTGGTGGACAGCATATTAATAAGACATCTTCAGCTGTAAGATTAATTCATGAGCCAACCGGATTGGTAGCTGAGTGTCAAACAGAAAGATCACAAGTTCAAAATAGAGAAAATGCAATGAAAATGCTTCGCTCTAGATTATATGCAATTGAAAAAGAAAAACAAGATAAAGAGATAACATCTGCTAGAAGAAGTATGGTTGGATCAGGTGATAGAAGTGAAAAAATAAGAACATATAATTACCCTCAAGGTAGAATCACAGATCATAGAGTTGGTTATAATATATACCAATTTGAAAACTTTTTAAATGGTGATATGGACGATTTAATTGATAATTTAATAGCAACAGATCAAGCAGAACGATTGCAAGGTGATCATGAATAAATAAAAAGTGGATTAAACATATTGTTTAATCCACTTTTATGTTGCATCGATACTTGTATCGAATGTTCCATTATATTTATTTAATATTCTTTTTTGATATGGCATTAATGAGATAAATGAAAATATAAATGCAAATTCTAAAATCAAAGTTCTGATGATTGTACATTTTTTTGTTAATTCGAATTCTGACAATTCCTTATCAAAGATTGATTGAGCAGTTTTAGCAGAAAAGTCTGAAGTGAAGATTTCATTTCTAGATAGCATTAATGAGTTTCTTTCGTTAGCTATTTTCATCAATAATGAATAATTTAAGAATAAGACTACAACTATCATAAGACATATAAAAAATGTTCCCATAGATGAAGAGGATTTTTTCATCAAATCATTAGATAATTTTGCTTTTTTTAATACATCCATAGTACTTAGCTTGCATATTCCATAGTTTAACATAACTATTCCAATTGCAATTAGTAATGAAATGCAAACAGATAATAATACAGAATTTGATTTATTGAAATTATTGGTTTGATAGTATGTATAAATAAGTGCTATAAATATACAATAGATAAATCCTACTAATAATCCATAGCTTAAAAATCCTATGATAAGGCCTTTTGTAACACGTTTGGAAGTAATCTTGTTCTTTTTCGATTTTTCCATATAAAACTCCATAAAATTAAATTTATTGATAATTATTATAGCATAGAAATTCTTTTTTTCAATATAATAGATTTTTCAATATTATTAAATATCAATTAAGAATACGTAACATTGTTGAAATTGTACATAAGTGAGTGTTATGCTTAATATATATTAAAGTATGAGAGGAAAAGTATGGAAAGTTCAAATATTCAAGAAATAATTAATCAAGATCCAACATTAAATAGCATATATAATGATAAAGAGCTATTAAAGAAAAATGTTAGCAATATAGAAAAATTTTTGATACAACATAAAGGGTGCAACCCAGATGAAGTAAAGGCATATTTTGATAGCATACTAGGAGAAACAGAAGAAGTAGGAAGTCAAGATGCAACTAATAGTGATAGTGATAAACAAGGACTTTCAAATGCAGTAACATATGGAAACAATGATGTTATTGGAAGTGATGAAAATAATATAGTAAATGTTAATGAGGTTGCAGAAAAAGAACAAGTAGATTATCAACAAAACGATTCAAAGGAGTTAAATCAAAGTATAGCAGAGGGAAATGGTTCTCAGCCAGATGTAATACAACAAGATGTGGTTATTTCTCATGAGAATGATGTTGAGGGTGAAAATAGCATAAATGCAGTTGCAGATAATGCGACAGAAGCTAATGAATTATTAGGATATGTTAATAGTCAAACAAATAGTGCTCAACCTCAATTTGAACAAGGTGTTTCTCAATCTACACAACAGGTAGAGCAACAGCAAATGCAACAAAATCAAATGAATAATTTTGGACAAGTGCAACAACAACCAATACAACAAAATCAAATGAATTATTTTGGACAAGTGCAACAAGAACCAATGCAACAAAATCAAATAAATGGTTTTGGACAAATGCAACAGCAAGTACAACAAAGTCAAATGAATAATTTTGGACAAGTGCAACAACAACCAATGCAACAAAATCAAATAAATGGTTTTGGACAAGTGCAACAGCAAGTACAACAAAATCAAATGAATAATTTTGGACAAATGCAACAACCAATACAACAAAATCAAATGAATAATTTTGGTCAAGTGCAACAACAGCCAGTTCAGCAAAATCAATTTAATAATTTTGGACAAGTACAACAAGAACCAGTTCAACAAGTTCAATATAATAGTGTTCAACAATATCAACAAAGTGATATGCAACAAGCACAACAATTTAATTCTCAACAAAATAACTTCCAACAACCATTTGCTGGAGCTGGACAAGGTGATGCGGGAACTGGATTGCCAGAAGTAAAAAAAGAAAGTTGGCTAACAAAGCTATTAAATAAAATATTTAAAAAGAAATCCCAATAAGGGATTTTTTTTTGAGAATAATAATCTTGACTTTATATTTAATAATTAATATAATGCAAAAGTGCGAACATAAGTTCAAATTAAAATACTATTAATATTCGACAAAAGGAGAAATATGGGATTATTAGATGAATTAAACGATAAACAATATGAAGCTGTTGTTAATACTGAAGGAGCTAATCTTGTAATAGCAGGTGCTGGAAGTGGTAAAACAAAAGTATTAACACATAAAATTGCATATCTTATAGATGAGAAAAATGTTAAACCTTGGGATATATTGGCTATAACATTTACAAATAAAGCTGCTAATGAGATGAAGCAAAGAGTTGAAAATCTAGTCGGTGAAATTGCACGTGATATGTGGATTGGAACATTTCACTCAATTTGTGTAAGAATACTAAGAAAATTTATTGATAGATTAGGATATGAAAGAACATTTATAATATTTGATACAACTGACCAAAAATCACTAATGAAGCAAGTTCTTAAAGCTAAAAATATTGATGATAAAATGTTTTCTGAAAAGTCAGTATTATATGAAATTAGTAATGCCAAAAACGAGATGTTAGAACCAGAACAATATGCTTTAAGAACCAACGGCGATTATAGAAAAGAAGTAATATCTGAACTATATGCTTCATATCAAAAAAGATTAAAAGAAAATAACGCATTAGATTTTGATGATATTATAAATTTGACAATAAAAATACTTGAAGAGAACAAAGATGTATTAGATTACTATGTTGAAAAATTCAAATATATTCTTGTAGATGAGTATCAAGATACTAACAAAGCCCAATTTAAATTGATTTCATTATTAGCTTCTAAGTATGGAAATATCACAGTAGTTGGAGATAATGATCAAGGTATATACAAATTTAGAGGAGCAGATATTACAAATATTCTTAACTTTGAGAAAGATTTTCCAGGAAGTAAAGTAATAAAACTAGAGCAAAACTATAGATGTACACAAAATATATTAAATATAGCTAATGAAGTAATTAAGAATAATAAAAACAAATATGAGAAAAAGCTTTGGACTAAGAATGATGAAGGTGTTTTGCCTAAAATATATAGGGGACAAACTGAATATGATGAAGCTAACTATGTTGTTGATCAAATTGAACATTTAAAAATTACAGAACACTATAATTATAAAGATTTTGCAATTCTTTACAGAATGAACTCTCAATCTCGTAGTCTAGAAGATATACTTAGAAGAGAGGATATTCCATATAAAATTGTAGGTGGGCTAAAGTTCTATGAACGTAAAGAAATTAAAGATATTATTGCTTATTTAAGATTAATTCATAACACTAATGATAACTTAAGCTTAATTAGAATTATCAATGAACCTAAAAGAGGAATTGGTAAAACAAGTATAGATAGTGTAGAGCAAATTGCATCAACAAATGGAATAAGTATGTATGAAGTTATCAAAAAATGTGATCAATATGGATTAAATAGAATATATCCAAAATCAAGAGATTTTATAAATACAATAGAAGAGTTAAGACAAATCAAGGATAATATTAAAATTTCAGAGTTAATTAAACAAATATTGATACAAACCGGATATAGTGCAGCTTTAGAATTAGAAAAAACAGATGAAGCTGAAAGTAGATTACAAAACTTGGATGAGTTTTTAACAGTTGCTATAGAATTTGAGGAACAAAGTGCTGAAAATTCATTAAGTGATTTCTTAGAAGGAATTACACTAAGCTCTGATATAGATGAGATGGAAGATACGGATGAATCTGTAACATTAATGACATTACATAGTGCAAAGGGATTGGAATTTCCAGTTGTATTTATGGTTGGAATGGAAGATGGGATTTTCCCTAGTTATAAATCAATTGGAGATGATGAAGAACTAGAAGAGGAAAGAAGGTTATGTTATGTTGGTATAACAAGAGCAAAACATTTGTTATATCTAACATGTGCAAGACAACGTACAATATTTGGTTCTACAAGTCACAATATGCCATCAAGATTTATTAATGAAATCTCAGCTAATAATTTAGATGGCTATGATGAAGCATTTGAGGATAATACAAGTAAATTAAGTCAAGATTTTGAATTTGAATGGAAGTATGGAAATACCAATAAATATAGAGTAAATAGTAGAATAGATACAGATAATGGAGATACAGCTTTTGCCAGAACTACTGCTGGAATGTCATTTGGAAGAAGTGCGGAAAGCTTTTTGAAGAATTTGGGTACAACAAGAAGTGCAGCGAAACCAAATGTTGATTTAAGTCAATATGAGTCAGGTGTAAAAGTAAAACATAAAAAGTTTGGAAATGGTGTAATTACTAAAGTAGAGCCAGAAGGTGACGATTACAAAGTGGATATTGAATTTGAAAAAGTAGGACATAAAAGATTAATGGCAAAATTTGCAGGCTTAGAAGTAATAGATTAAAAAAGAGGAAGATTTAATCTTCCTCTTTTATCATTTGTCATTATCACTGTATGTATCTGGTATGCCCTTAACGATTGTAGGTGGATTTAGAGCTTGGGTTCGATTATATTGCATTAATTTAAATAATTTCATTATAGCTAAAGTTGTAGTATCGCCAATCTTTCTAATATATCGCATAAAGCTAGATTTTTTATAAAATCCATCAATAGAAAGGCTAGTACGTTTTTTATAGTTAATTGAACTACCCGCTAATAGCTTAATATTATTTTGATTTTTTATATGGTTAATAAAAGAGTTGCTTTTAGGCGGTTGTGTTGGTTGTTCATTTATTAAATTATTAATTGAAAAATTGTATAAATCGTTATCTTTCATTTTTAACCTCACTTATTTTCTTGTGATTAAAATATACATAATTAAAAAAAAAATCAAGTATAACAATAATATTTGTAAAATTAAAGATTATATAGTATAATACAATGGTTTGTAGAATAATAATATGGAGGTAAGCAATGCTACTTACAAATGGCGTAACTCTTCGCTTTGGGAAAAGAGTTTTATTTGAAAATGTAAATATTAAATTTACTAAGGGAAATTGTTATGGGATAATAGGGGCAAATGGAGCCGGAAAATCAACATTTTTAAAGATTTTAGCTGGTGATATTGAACCTAGTAAGGGTGAAGTAATTCTTGATAAAGGTGAAAGATTGTCAATGCTTAGACAAGACCACTTTGCATATGAAGAATATACTTCAATAGATACCGTTATGATGGGTAATAATGAACTATATTCCATAATGAAAGAAAAGGATGCAATTTATGCAAAACCAGATTTTTCTGAAGCTGATGGAATGCGAGCTGCTAAGTTAGAAGAAAGATTTGCTGAATTAGATGGATGGAATGCAGAGTCTGATGCAGCCAAATTATTAAATGATTTAGGAATTGATTCAATTGACCATTACAAACAAATGAAGCAAATTGAAGCCAAGGATAAGGTTAAAGTATTGTTAGCTCAAGCATTATTTGGTAATCCAGATGTATTACTATTAGACGAACCTACAAACGACTTAGATTTAAAAACAATAAATTGGTTACAAGATTTCTTAATGGACTATGAAAATACCGTAATTGTAGTATCACATGATAGATACTTTTTAAATAAAGTTTGTACATATATTTGTGATGTTGATTTTGAAAAAATTCAATTATATCCAGGAAATTATGACTTTTGGTATGAATCAAGTCAATTAGCATTAAAGCAAGCAAGAGATCAAAATAAGAAGAAAGAAGAAAAAATCAAGGAATTACAAGAATTTATTGCGAGATTTGCTGCTAATGCTTCAAAATCAAAACAAGCTACATCTAGAAAGAAATCATTAGAGAAGATTCAATTAGAGGAGATTAAACCATCAAATAGAAGATATCCATTTGTTGATTTCAAACCAGATAGAGAGCCAGGAAAAGAAGTACTAGAAATTATAAATATATCAAAGACTATAAATGGTGAAAAGATATTAGATAATTTGACATTTACAATAAAAAATGGAGATAAAATAGCTTTATTATCAGATAATGAATTAGCAAAGACTGTGCTATTCCAAATATTAGCTGGGGAGCTTGAGCCTGATTCAGGTGAACTAAAGTGGGGAACAACAATTACAACAAATTATTTCCCAAAAGATAATAATTATCTATTCCAAGAAGATTTGAGTATTACAGATTGGTTGAGACAATATTCAAAAGATCCAGATGAAACATATGTTAGAAGTTTCTTAGGAAGAATGTTATTCTCTGG
>AUXO015067711.1_pt1 | contig 20664 bp, 22 predicted proteins | sample 768731 | NCBI WGS metagenome assembly AUXO01 (sample SAMN02715735, study PRJNA202380) | gut metagenome | biome: sheep rumen | host: Ovis aries | place: New Zealand: Palmerston North
AACATTTCTCTGAAAATGTTAGTGGTATCATTTGATACTAAATAGATTACTTGACAATTATGATAATTCTTTTTAATTGAATATAAATTTTTGTCTTGTTCTTTAATTTTCTTTTTAAAAATAGAACAATATTCGTCATAAGACGTATTCTCGTCTGTATCAAGTTTAATTTCTTTGATCACAGCATTCAACTGTGGACTGAAAAGCATACTGTCGTCGTTTTCGACCTTTTCCCACAAAAATTGTTCACTATTTTCGTCTATGAAAGATTTTAATACTAATAAGGCTGTTGAGCCATCGCTTTTTACTTTTGCTTTATTTTTAGTTGGATGTATATAAGGCTTATACCCCAAGTTTAGTCTAATATCTTTTAATGTTTCTAAAATTCCCATATTCTACCTCGTTATAATTTTATTTCTCGTTCTTGTTTATGCCAAACTATTCTTTGACCACAGTTAAAACAATAATCGAATGCATATTTGAATGTTTGTCCACAACAAGGACATTCCAATTTATTATAAAAACCAATTTTAGGATTTCTTTTGCTTATGGCGTCATTTCCACTTTCTATTTCTAAATCATCTATTGTTTTTAAAGAATTTATAACGTTATTAAAAAGTTTAGTTTTGTCGATGCTTTTACTATTTAAAGAAAAATCTCCGAAAAGATTTTTTATAATAATAGAAGCCTTTTCCTTTCTATTCATAATCTACGGAGAAACGTTTGTTCTTGTGCTTATTCCAAGTTGCATTAACCTTTTCAGTCTTTGTCTTAGTTAAACCACAATGATTAAATTTTTCACGCCAGAAAGGGTTTCTTGACTTAACAGTTCCACTCTTAAGAATATTACCCTTGCTATCCTTTAAAACAATATTTTTATTCATAAATAACACCTCCTAAAAATGTTTTATAATTTACCTCTCTATTATAACATAACTTTTATAATAAATCAAAACATTTTAACTAAAAAATGCTAAATTTAATATTTTTTTAGCAGTCTTAAAATCAAGACGTCTTCTATATTTACCGTCCTTTCTAAGACTTTTAAATGACGTCATAAAAACGTCATAGGTCGATTTTCTATAATCATCTAGTATATTATTGCATTTATTAATAAAACCGTCTAAATCGTCGATTTTTTTATCTATATAAACCTTTGTAATTGATCTGGATGTGCCTTTTATTTTGTCGTCATCTATCTCCTCCCCACGGCAAAAATGAATTGAATCGGAAATAGTTCCATCAATACAGTAAATTCCGATTTGCCCATTTTTAAAATTAAACTTCCAATCAATATTTTTATTTATGTCGAGTTTTGACTTTTCCTTTAATAAAAGATTATAAGAGCCTAATAAAGTATTTTGGGAATAAATAAGGAAGCCATTATTACATTTGTTTTCAGGGACGAATAACGCCAAACAGACAGGACAATCAGTGTCGTCAAACATTTTATCATTTAATGATATGACGGAGAAAAGTCTATTATGAAATAATCCTGATGTTATAAAACTTTCAGGAATAATTGCCGCAACATAGTCGCACTTTGAAAGCATAACATCCAAACACTCTTTATATAGGTCGTCATATTTATCTCCGACATATTCTATATTACTTCTTGTAGCAGAGTTTTTGGCTAAATATGGTGGATTAGTGATTGCAACCTTGAAGCCTTCTGGAAAATCCTCAATGGTGTTTCTTTTGATAACTGGGACATCGGGAACGAGATTATTTAAAGAAGGAGAAATATCATAAGATACAAATTTATTATTATATCCTTCCTCTCTTAATAATTTAATAATATTATTAGATCCTGCGAATGGTTCTATTACTGTATCCCCTTCATCAAGAAAAATGCGATACCACAGTTCAAAACCTTTAAACTTAAATGGATTATTTATTGTATAGAATTGCCCAAGTTCCTTCTTCGTGTTCATTTTTGCACCTCTGTTTGACATTTAAAAAGCCAAAATGATATAATAATTATACCATGCTTTCCAAATTGGCGTGAGGAAAACACTGGTAAAAAACTTTTTAAACTCCATATAAGACTTTTGACGAATAATGGTTTCCCAAGGAGTAAATAACCCCATAGGTTCGTGCCGTCTTAATGTCTCAGAGTGAACTGACAAATATTAAAAAAAGGCTTTTATAAGCCTTTTATTTTTTTATTTAATTACTGTAAAGTCTAATGAAGAACAAATCTCTTCCCAACGATTTTTAAATTCGACATTTACTGCCTTTTCTCTTTTTAAATTTGCGATGATTGACTTTAACTTTCTGACACTTACTTGATCAGAATAAGTTATGTCTTCGCCCTTCTTATTCTTTAAAATAAATTCGCCATCCTTATTGACTCTTAAAATTCCTTCATTTAACTTAATGACATTAAGTTCAGATAAGCCTAAATACTTGAATAAAATAGAGATTTCATCAGTCGTTTCGACGAATTGTTTTACAATCTGTGGACGATATTCTAAAACTTCGTTTGGAACTTCTGTCGATTCGCCATCGATAACATTAGGTCTATAATGTTTATGCTTATGATTACGATTATCTTTTAATTCGCCACTTTCAGAAACATAACAATTATATTCATCTGCAAAACGATAAATCGTTTGACGGATTGAATGACGTTCTACTGTCCAAGTCGCACATTTGAAATTTGAAAACCAATTACTGAAATTTTCCTTTATCTTCCAAAATCTTAAAATCGCAAAGACTAATGCAATTGGAGTTAATAAAACAAATACTGCAATAAACCACGCTCTTGTCTTCCACTTATAAATATATGAATAATCGTTTTCTTTGTCTCTGTAGAATTTTTCGACAAATTCTAAACGCATATTACCTTTTAAATCATTTATTGATTTTTCCATAATATTACACCTCATTTCTTTTATACATCTATTTTATCATAAAATTCAGGATTAGTAAATAAAAAAGTCTCTTTTTTTATAAAGAGACCTTTATTTTTTTATAATTTTAATTCTTTGATTTGGTTTTCTTTATCTTGAATTTCTTTTACAATCTTTTCATATTCGTCGATTGTCTTCTTTTCCTTAGGATCTATTACTAAGTCAAGATAAACTTTCTTTTGTTCATCGTCTAATTTTAAATAATTGACTAAAACGACCTTTTCTTTTTCACGATTTAACTTTTTATTTAATTCGTTTAATTCATCAGTCAACTTAATGAATTCGTCGTTGTCTTTTGTAACTTCTGACATTTCACGCAAGAAGTCAACAATTAAAGAAATCAATCTTTCTTTTGTTTCTTGAATTAATAATTTATCTTGTGGGAAAACCATCTTTAAGAAATTACTATATGTTGTAAGGTTGCTAACAATTTGACATCCTTCATTGTTTTCACTACCTTCATATTGTCTAAGGTCGGCATTACCTGCACCAACATTTTCAGAATTATCTTTCTTTTTAGCAAACATTAAGTTTTGATATTCTTTTTCAACTGCTTTGGCACTGGCATCATAAACTGCATCTAAATTGAATTCTTTACACTTAAAGTATTTTAAACAAGCAATTGTGTCTTCATTCAACTCAATTGTTGCATTAAGCATTTGCTTTAATCTTAACAAGAATTCATTTGCATCAGGATCCATTATGTTAACATTGTCGTTAACTTTCTTTACAACCTTATCATAACGAATGTCTCTAACAGTCTTTACATAATTAAAGCATTCGACGCCATCCTTGGCTTCTGACTTTAAATCAAATAAAAATCTTTGTTTTTTAACTTCTTCAAGGGCACATACAATCTTTTCTTTATTTTCACCGTCTAATACTAAGACGTTTTCTAATAAACTGTTCTTAAATACTTCTTGATATTTTTTAATTAAAGAGAAGTATTCATCAGATACGAACTTTTTATTAGTAATTAAAGCAACCTGCAATATTCTTAAGAATGTTTCTTTGTCTCCCTCACTATCAAAAGAATAAGTCAAGTTTTGCTCTGGTGTCTTTAAACTGAAACCATTTTCAATAGACTTTAAAACAAATGTTTGATCAGTGTCAACAAAGTTTGCATAGCCTTCCTTTATAGAATAAACAATGTTTTCAGCCTTGGCAGACGAGAAGTCATAATTTAGACTTACATAATTGAAATTACTTTCAGAAACAATAACTACATTTTCCTTACCTTTAAATTTAGAAACGAATAATTCGTCTTTGACATAATCATCAAAAATTAAAACAATATTTGAAAAATTTTCGAACTTTACATTCTTGTTAATAACTTCGTCAATTTGAGAAAATTCCTTTTCGTTTTTTAAAACCAAGACTTCTTTTGAAATTTCGTCTTCATAAACGTCATAGAAATAAGTCTTTAAAATTGTTGCTTTTTGTTTGCCCTTTTTATTTAATAAATACGACGTATTAACGCCGATAAACATAACGTTGTCTTTATTCATCTTTTATCACCTTTTTTATTAAATCAGTATATTCAAATTATATCATGTTTTGTTCTTTTAGCCAAACAAGTAGGTTTTACAAACCAATACCTTTGTGCTATAATATTGTTATCTTAAACGAGAAAAGGTGAATGAAAATGAAACTTAGAACTAAACTAATTATTCCTGCTTTTTTCTTGATGTTGGGGCTTACATCATGTGATATAGCACATATAGCAGAAAAACCAGTTCCAGAAGACAACATCGTTATTCCTAATGATGATGACTTTTCTACAAGAGTACCACAAAAAAGCACTGTATATTTTTATACAAACGAGGGAACTACAAAAATTACAGCAATGGATGGAACACATATCAAAATTAGTGATTATGTTAATGACAAATATATATCTGGCTGGTATAAAGATAAGGATAGAACAATTCCTGTCGAGGACGAATTAGTCATAGAAGGAAATACCTTTTTATACGCATCTTATAAACTTAGTATAACACCTGACGACAATGACTACGACAATTTTTCACAGGACGAAATAATTACATATAATAAAACAGCATTTAAAAACTTTTTTGAACCTATTTTAAATGAATGTTATGCAAATAATTCATATCCTTATAAAGTTGAACTTGTTAACGGTAACGATAAAACTCTTAATTATACTATAAAAAATAGTGAATCGGTAGAAGTAAAAACTTATCTTGATTCAATTTATTTATATAATATAAAAAAAGAAACTCTTTTAGTTTATAACAAAGAAACTAAACAATATGAAGAACCAAATGAAACTAATGTAACTTATGATTGGGGAACAGAAGTAATTGACCAAATTCAAAAATATGTTTTAAAAAGTAATATTTTATCATTCTATAACGACATTTTAGCCAATGGAAACTTTTATAGTGATTTTTCAATTAGCGACACAGAAGTAAATTTAAAATATGTCGGTAGAACAGAAGTCGTCAAAATAACTTACGATAAAGAAAATAAAATTTTATATTTTTCAGACGAAACGTTGAAATATAAAGTCTTATCATTGATATATAATTTTGTTCCTGTTGAAGACGAAATCGTTTCAGAAGAAAATCCAGAAACAACTAATAATACAAATGACGAAAATATAGACGATAGCACAGAAGGCACAGAAACAAATGAAGAATAAAAAAGAGGTCGGATAACCGACCTTTTTATTTTGCCTTAATCTTCTTGAAGATCATTCTTAATCCTAACTGTTTTATACCATAAATAGTTTCTATCAGAAAGCAATAACTTCTTTTCAGGAACTTTATGGTTTTTAACAGTAATACTATCTTCTGAGATTTCTTTTACGACGTATTTATTTATTTTATCATCTTCAAACACAGATACGATATTATCAACAACAATTTCACCATCATAGTCAATAGACTTACTAAAACGATATTTTAAAGTGTTTTCGTATTGAATATGACCGTTCTCGTCAGTGATAACGTCGTTTCTCTCTGTTGTATTTGTAAACACATAATACTTTGCATACCATTCTTCAAGAAACTTTTCTTCTCTTTTTGGCATTGTTTCAGTAAGTTTTACATACTTATCAATTCTTACAGGCTTATAATCAGTAAAGAAACAATTTACATTATAGAAATTGTCTAAACTTAATTTTGAACAATGTAAGTGTCCATGGATATTTATAATAAATGGATTATTTAATGCTTCCATTGAAGGCTCGTGGCTTAATAAAACCTTTGGAGTATAATAAACTGGCTCAGGGTGAACCTCATTAAATCCCATTCTTTCAAACCTTGCCTTAGAACAGCCCTTTCTATCGTGATTTCCCATAATTAAGATCTTATAACCATTAAGACGTGGAATTATTGTCTCTAAATATCCAGTTTTAGTAAGACCAACATCACCTAAATGGTAAACTGTATCCGTCTTATGAATTGTCTTGTTCCAAAGACTGATGATATATTCGTCGTGTTCTTGGATGTCTTTAAAATTTCTTCTTTCAAACTTTAAAATGTTCTCGTGTCCGAAATGTGTATCACTAATTACATAAACAGCCATTTTACTCACCTCTTTTCTATATATATTATATTATATTAAATGTGCAAATTCAACTAAAAATCAGTTGAAAAATAATATTTCAACCGAAATTCAGTTGTTTTAAAGACAAAAGAGGCTTTCGCCTCTTTATTATTGCTTATTAGAATTCTTTGATGTCTTCTTTGAAGCATCGTGAGCGTCCCATTGCTTGATAATTTCGTCAGCGAATACCAACTCCTTACCAGTCCATCCTGTTAGGATGTTGCAACGATAAGCATATTCAGGAACCACACTGTTTCCATATCCTGCTGTTTGCACAGAGAATACGTTAACCTTTGGGTTAACCTCACGACGATACTTCTCGACTAACTTTAAGACATTGATGTAATCTCTATAATATTGACCTGATGACAAGTTGTCCATATTGCAACCGTATTCTTTACGATACTCTCTCTTGCTAGAGTCAGTACCATATAGACCACCGTGACCTGCTTGTTGATCAGAATAAATAAAGATATTATCCCAATGTTCCTTCTTTTCGATAGCGTTCTTGAAGAAAATCCAAATTCCGTTTTCAGTGCATCCACCAACCTCACTTTCAATGCCTCTTGAGCCATAGCCATTTTCAGTCATTTGAGTAAGAATTCCATTTCTTTTTGATACTGGGGCAGTAAGTAATCTATCACCAAATACACCAATATATCCTTCTTCAGAATTACGGGCTGTAATTAAAGAAGATAAATTGTCGATGACAGCAACTTGCATTGTACCATACTCAGTAGTATAGCCACTCCAAGCAGAACCAGAGTTATCAGATAGACACATAGTTCTACCCTTTAACTTAGGCATGTTATCACAAGAAATGTCGATACACTCTTCAAGAGTATCTAAAATTAGTCCTAAATGGTTTACACCACTAGCACCTTTTAGTTGACTATATGCAGTGTAATAACGGAATGGGAATAACTTTCCACCTAAGACACCCTTCTTTAATTCATCTAAGATTGTCTTTGCTTCGTCGATTGTGAAATCTTCTTCAAAGATATTTCTTAAATTCTTTAAAAGAGCAAAATGACCTAGACGAGTAGTCTTTAAGATTTCTCTCCAAGACTTACCTTCTGAACGTAAGTTTTCCCAAGTCTTTTCGTTTTCAGAAACCTCTAATTTACCAGTTGTCATTAATTCGTCGACAAGTTTAGAGTTTGCATGGCAAACACGAACTGTGTCGATTAATCCTAAACCAGCATTTTTATATTTAGCCATTTCATATCTTGACATAGCCTCGATACGAGTAGCCCAAGACTTCTTTAAAATATTAGGAATATTTTTCTTTGCGTCCTTTCCCTTAACACCAGAATTAAACATATAGTATGCTAATTGAGATGCTGGTTCGTCAGCACGGAACATAACCTTTTGGTTAATTTCATTGAAAAGACCTGGGTTTTCCTCAGTGAACTTAACACGGCTAGGATGCTTTGATGCACGAACCATAATTACTTGTGGATTTAGACGCATAAAGTAATCGTTTCTTAATTGAACAGCAAACTCTAATGTAGCCTTAAAATCATAAGAAAGAGCATCATCGATGGCTTTCTCCATAATTTGAGTTGTAGTTTCGCCGTCCTTTAATCCTAAAATGTCGTCGATAAAGTCGAAAAGACCTTTACACTTATATTTAACAATAGGATCTTTTACGGTTTTTTCATTAAAAGAACCATTTCTATAATATGATGGCTCACCAAAAATTGATGACGCAGCAATCATTTTTAATCTTTCAATAGGATTAAGTGGCTTAAAAGACACTCCACCCATAAAATTAATTTCCTTATTTGTTGTAGAAGCAAGGATAGACTCCTTTACAGTTTTTGTCATTTTATTCATTTTATACACCTCCAAAATGCTAAAGTCGATATTTGTCGACCTTGCTTATATTATTATAACAAGGAATATTTTCTTTGTCAAGACATTTTTCAGAAAGCGTTTACTTAAAGTGATATAATTTATAATGACGTCTTTTTAAGACGTTAAAATTATTATTTAAAGAGGTTAAAATATGACAGAAATAGAAAAGAAATTACAAGAAATTATTGACAATCAGAAAGTGCTTAATAATAATCAACTGATAATTTTGAGAAACCAAAAAATAATTACAGACAATCAACAACTTATTTTAAAAAATCAAGCAATAATCGCTGGTGAGCAACAAAAAACTATTAATAATCAATTTGTAACTTATGCAGCCATAAACAACTTGAATAGGATCAAATAAAAAAGCAAAAAGTCAATATAAAAAAAGAGCCTAAAATGGCTCTTTTATTATGGTCACAATGCAATATATTATATCATAAATTTGTTCGTTTTTCTTGATGAAAGGCTATAACGCCCCTACATCAAAAAGAAAAGGTACTGCATTTAAACAGCACCCGATCTTTTTAGTTTGACTTGATTTTGATTAGATATTTAATATCTACTTGGTCAGCATCATAGAAGACGAATTCGTTTCTACAAAGCATTCCTTGACTCTTGTGTGCAAATACGAAGTCTGTACCACGTTTTTTCATTCCTTCTTTGTCAAGATTTGAATGATCAGCATTCCAAGAGTATAAGTCATAAGACTTAGTTTGAGCAGTTCTATAAATACCAAGGAAACCAAAATTGTCATCACTACCACTTCTCCAGTTATGGTATGTATGCATTGAAGTATAGTTGATTGACTTATCTGCTTCGTCAGCAAGATAAATACCAACACCAAACATACTTCCGCAAGTTGATACGTTAGCAGGTCTAATTAACAAACCTCTTGTGATAATTGACCACCAGTTTCCAGTTTGAGAACCGTGGAACAAATCTACAACCTTAGAACCGTTTTCCTTAACATACTTGTCGAAAGCCTCGGCAGTACGCTTGTTGACAACTCTATATGCTTCCCAGAATTGGTGAGCATTAGGACCAAGCATATCCTTGATATGTTTGATTTCGTCAGCATCAGTAACAGTTTCAACAGTAATACCCATCTTGTCGCAAATTTCATCTTCGACAGTTTCTTCCTTCTTAGGAGCAACTGTATTAGTTTCTCTTAAAGCAAGAATGTTATCTAAGAAGTCTTGTTCACGTCCGATGATTGCGTCAAAATCATTAACATCCTTTGCAAAAGCACCTTCGATGTCGTCAACACTTCTAAGAATTAACTCATAAAGAGTAGAAACCTCAGCATTGAATTTATCTAAATCCTTGATTTTTGTCATCTTGTTAATAACATTTTGGTATCTTTCTAAGATGTCATCTGTCATTAATTCGATTTTATCATTAGATCTTGCACGGAATGCACCGTTTGCTAATGCAATTAATTCATTAACAATCTTAACTTTTGACTTACGAGGAACGTTAGTCTCTTCCTCTTCAACGACATATTCAATGTCTTCGTCTAGTGAAACTAAACGTCTGATAAAGTAACCCTTATTCATCTTTTCAAAGAAGATTTCACGCTTAGCGTCTCTTCTTCTCCATCTAAACTCAAGTTCTTCATTGCAAGTATTACCAGAAATGGTAAACTCATTCATTCCACCATACCATGTTCCGATTAGCCAAGGTCTATCAGGTAACTCCTTTAATACATAAGATTTGTATTCTGGAGTATCATGCATTTCAATTCCGAAATACACTAGTAAGATTAACTTAGAATTATCTAAGATATAATCTCTTACCTCGACTGCTGTGGTCTCAGGTAATGGCTTTGTTTCCTTTGGAAACCAAGTGGCATTTGTAATTTTCTTTACAAACTTGCCTGACTTGTGGTAAAACTCACCACTTTTATTACAAAAGGCTACTAAATGTTGTTTAGTAATTTCCTTTTGTCTTTCGACGAAAACAACAGGATTACCTGGATATAATCCGTGGAAGTTGTTTAAGTCAGGTAAAGGTTTCTTGAAAACATCTGCTTCATCAGCATAAGGAGTGAAATCATTAATTCTTCCTGAATTCTCTCCTTTTTTCCAATACCTTCCGTTTGAGTAAACTAGATATTCCTTATCTTCATTTAACTCATTTAGAACATCAAATAGATTTATTTGTTCCATAATTTGTATCTCCTTTCCGCCTGTTATAGGCATTTATTATTCTCCTTGAAAATATTAAATATAATTAATATCATCATTAAAATTATATCATAAAAAGACATTATCATCAAATAAAAAAAGAAGGGATGAAACCCTTCTTAAAAAATTAGATTATTGAATTCAATTCATCTTCGTTAATGATACGAATTCCTAAACTTTGTGCTTTCGCAAGTTTTGAACCAGCCTTGTCACCACAAAGAAGAATATCAGTCTTCTTAGAAACTGAACCTGTAACAGTTCCTCCTTGAGTTTCAACTAATTCAGATAACTCGTCTCTTGAATACTTTTCAAAAGAACCAGTGATTACGACAATCTTATGAGCGAACGCTCCGTCAAAGGTATTCTTTTCTTTAAATGTAGAAGTTAATCCCAAACTAATTAAAGTGTCAACTAACTTAACATTCTTTTCTACTGCAAACCAGTTTACAATAGCGTCTGCAACAGTCTCACCTAATGTATCAATTTCAACAATCTCTTCACGTTTAGCATTTTTTAATGCGTCGAATGAAGGGAATCTTTTGCAAAGTAAAAGTGCAACTTTTGCACCTATACCCTTGATACCAAGTGCAAATAAGACTCTGTCCATGTTTTGTCCCTTTGAAATTTCGATACTTGCTAATAATTTATCAACTGAATTTTCACCCATTCTATCTAATTTAATAAGATCATCACGATGATCAGATAAACGATAGAAGTCATCGACTGTCTTAACATAACCTAAGTTATATAAAGTCTCGATAACCTTTTCACCCATACCTTCAATATACATTGCTGGTTTAGACGCAAAATGAATTAAGTTGTTTAAAATTTTAGCATCGCAGTCAGGATTTAAACAGAACCAATCAGCCTCGCCATCTTTTCTTGATAATGGGCTTCCACAACAAGGGCACTCATTAATCATAACAAATGGTTTAACATCAGGTCTTCTCTTAGATAAATCCACCTTGAAACATTCAGGAATGATTTCACCGCTCTTTCTTACATATACATAGTCTCCTACTCTAATATCTCTTGACTTAATATAATCTTCATTATGAAGAGTAGCCTTAGAAACATCAGTTCCAGAAATATGTACAGTTTCAAAATTAGCAACAGGTGTAATAACACCAGTTCTACCTACTTGATATGTAATCTCTTTTAATAAAGTAATTGCTTCTTCTGCAGGATACTTATATGCTGCATAATATCTAGGACATTTTTCAGTACATCCTATTGTCTTATATAAAGAAACTTCATTTACCTTGACTACAATACCGTCGATAGGATAAGCAAGATCATTCTTTTTGTCTGCCCAATAAGATATGAAATTCATAACACCGTCAACAGTCTCAGCAACAATACTTGCTTTGTTGACTACAAATCCAAGACGAGACATATATTCTAATGCCTCTTTTTGTGTCTTAATGCCATACTTTTCAGGTTCAACTAATTCATAAATGAATGTGTCTAATCCTCTTTCGGCAACAACACGAGCCTCTTTAGACTTAATAGTACCAACAGCGGCGTTTCTAGGATTTGACATTTTGTCTTCACCATTTTCCTCTAATTTTTTGTTCATCTTTTCAAAAGATGCTTTTGACATATAAAGTTCACCACGAACTTCAATATCAAGTTTTTCAGGTAAAGATAGTGGAACACTACCAACTCTCTTTACATTTTCAGTGATGTCATCACCAACTGAACCGTTACCACGAGTAGACGCTAAGACTAAAACACCATCCTTATAAATAAGTGCTAAATTTAATCCGTCAATCTTATGTTCACAACTAAATGTAACATTTGGATCAAACTTCTTCATCTTATTTGCAAAGTCATTGATTTCACTTTCGTCGAAATAATCGTCGATTGAAAGTCTCTTAGTGCTGTGGGTAACTTGATTAAATTTAGAATTGATATAATTTCCTACTCTCTTAGTAGGTGAATCAGGTAATGAATAGCCAGTTTCATTTTCTAAATCTGTAAGTTCACGATATAATCTGTCATATTCATAGTCAGATACTTGTGAAATTCCATTTTCATAATATGATCTAGCATACCCATTCAACTCCTTAGTTAATTTTTCAATTCTAATTTTCTTTTCTGTCTCCATATAAAATCCTCCTTTTGATTTAAAATATTTTGGTTAGACCATATATATTATACCATAAGACGACGACTTTTTAAATAAATTTATAATAAATATGGTATAATATTATAGTAAAAAATAATTTTAAAAATGGGGTGATTTTTAATGGCTAAAAACTGGTCAAGAATTGCAGTTGTTGCATCGTCTTTTGCAATAGGAATTGCTGCTACTATGATTAATCCAGTGCTCGGTGGAACAATTTTAGGAGCAATTGCAGGACAAACTATTGGAGATGCTTTTAAAGGTATTTTTAGTGCTACTTTAAACGAAGAAGAAAAATCAAATTTAACTCAAAATTTAATAGAAACCAATTCAAACTTAAAGGAAAATAATAAAAACTTTAACGAAATTTATAACAATATGTTAGATAATATTCAAGATCCACTTTTATCAAGATTAGTAGCAAAAGTATTTAATCCTGAAGATATGAAGAAATATGACGGTTCTAAATTGTTAGAAGTTCAATTAAAATACATTGAAAAAACAGTTGGTGGAGCGTCTATGACAAATGACGAAAAAAGAGATTGCTTGTTAAAACTTATAGATTTCTGTAAAGATTATAATGAAAAGGTCGAAAAGACTCCTGATAGAGCAGAACAAAGAAAAGAAAGTCCAGATTCATTGCTTCCTGTTGAAAGATCAATGGGTTCATTAATTGCGACTTATTATATTGCGCAAGAATTTAAGAGTGACTTTACTATGGATGATTTTAAAGATGCACTTTTAAATAGAGGAGTTACAGACTTACTAAATCCAAAACAATATAATGAAGACGTATTAAAAGTCGTATTAAAAGATTTAGGCATCGATGTTAAAAACGCAGATAAAGCGTTAGCGGATAAAAACTTAAAAGAATTAAAAGATCCTAACGAAGTTAGAATTTCCAAAGACGAACTTCAATCAATGGTCGACAAAATTGATGAAGTAATGAAAGATTCTGATGAATTGATTAAAGAAGCCGATGCCACAATTTTGAGTTACGAAGAGTTCGAAAAAAGAAGAGCGGAAAGTGGAAACACTATCAAGCATGAAGGAGAAGTAGAAGTAGTTGACCGTAATAATGGAAAAGACGGGGATGACAGTTCTGATAAAAAAGAGTCTGAAAAAGGCGAGGCTAAAAATAAGGATGCTGTTGATGCTGATTTTTCTGATTATGGGGATTACGGTGAAAGATAATATAAACTAGAAAACGTATTAAGGGAAGACGTCTTCCCTTTTTATTTTTATATATAATATATTTAAATATTAATAATTATTATAGACAAAAGAAAAAGCACCTTAATGGGTGCTATATTCTTTATTGATATTCGTTGAAGCGTTAATATAAATACCAATGGATTTTTTTATTTATATATTTATTTTTTCTTTTTCGTATTGAACTATATCGCTCTATACAATTTTATAATATCACGACATTATTTATTTGTCAACACTTATTTTTAATTTTTTTCACTTTTTTTAAAATTTTTTTATTATTTTTTACTTTTTATGATTTGAGTTAACGAAAAATCAAGTTCGTCTGTTGTAAAATACATTTGTCCATTTGTCGACGACTTAATAGGATAAGAACCTTCGCCAGTAACTGAACTTGAGATTTTTCCAAATCTAAAAGTTTCTTCGGGATTGCTGACTGAACCTCCCCAAATTTTTCCATCGAATGATACGCCAGAACCTTTTTGACTAAATGTCGCTCCACAAGACTCTGTTACATTTGCTTGATAATAAATTGATGAATTTGCTTTATTACCTATTTTAGTAACTGATGTAAATACTTCTTTACCATCAGTAGAACCGATGACAGCACGATAATCAAAAGATAATTTTGAATCATAAGTGTTATACATTATTTGCCCAGTATCACCAATAAGAGTGTTGATTTCTTTATTACCTGTTTGAGCGTCTAATTCACCAATTAATACAAATTCCATAGTAAGTGTGTCTTTCTTTATATTATAAGACATTTTAACTTTACCAGTTAAGTCTCCTTCGTAGACTGCCGAAATTGAATTTATTACTTTATTATTATAAATGTCAGCATTCTGAGAAACTGTCACATGAGCAGTAAAATTTGAATAATAAATATACTTTGTTGTCGAAGATGCACTGTCTTTATGAACGTCAGCATTATTAATTTTTATATTAATAATATTTTCACTCTCACAAAGAGTATTCTTAGCAGAAACCTTTGTTTCGTCTTGCTCTTCTACTTTAGTGGATACACTTTCTTCATATTGTTTTCTATATTCTTCAAATAATTCTGAATTACCGTCATAATCTGTAATACCAGGTAATACAATGTCCCATCTTGCATAAACTGTCGCATTACTAGTTATAGGTTCATTAAAATTATAACTACCACTTAGATCAGGTCTTGTTTTCCATCCTTTAAAAACATATTTGCTTTCTGCTCTTTTAGGAACAGGGAAACCTGCACCAATTATAGTCCCCTTTCTATAGTCGACAGTCTCAACTTTATTATCATATCCATAATAATAAGTAATAGAACAAAGTTCGATATTGGTGTCTTCTTTCTTCTCTTCCCACTTTGCATTTAAAGTGGTGTCAGTAATGAAAGGAGTGTCGAAAGAATATTTTAAGTCGAAATCGTCATACCATCCTAAGAAGTTATAATCATTTCTGACAATGTTTGGAACTTCGTCTAATTCTAAATATTCACCAGTTTTTAAAGTTATTGTTTTGTCATATCCACTGCTAATATTACTATTAAAATATATATTTACCTTTTCAGAAGTTGGTGTTTCCCGTGCAATGCTGAAATAAATTACAATAGCACACGCAACCAAACCACCAATTACTAAACCAGCAGCAGTTAATTTAGCAACGATTATAAGTATTTTTTTCCACATATAATCACCTTTTAATTTGAATTAATAGACAAATAACCTTCCTGATTTATAATTATTCCTTCGTTGTCTAATACCCAATATTTAAATGAACATTCGATTTCTTCTTCTTGTGTCTCATATTCACCGTTTTCTTTCTTTTTATATTCACCAGTCTCTTCGTCGACTACCTTAGAGACTACCTTATAACTACCCTTATAAAGATTATCGAACGTCTTTACGTCAGTAGATGTCGGATACGTCCACTGATATGTCTTAGCAAGACCTGTTTGAACGCCATCTTTATTGACAGTTCCTAAAACTTCATAGAATTCAACTCTTAAAGTTCCTTCTTGAATATATAAAAGGGCATATCTTGCATTTAAGCCGTCAGTATTTTTAAAATATAATATTTTCTTTAATTCTTTTTCTTTGAAAGACATACTTGCAGGTTTCAAGTCACCAGTAGTCGGAGTATAAGTAATTCTTTCAGTTACGCCATTAGAATTTAAATCGACATAATAGTATCCTTTACCTTTCCAAACTCTTATAATGTCATCACCAAAAGATTTTTGATCATATAAATATTCTGTTTGTTCTTCGACAGTTGGTTTTTCTGGTTCTTGCCATTTAGCATATAAGATTACATCTTCTGATAATTTATCATCAGGATTTGCTTCTTTTGTAAAATCCTTATCATAGAACCATCCTGCAAAGATTAATTCTTCGTCTTCTAAGTCAGGAAGATAAGCAGGAAGTTTAGATATTCCTTTTAATGTTCTTAATTCTTTTCCGTGTCCCCCATTATCAAAAGAAACAGAGTATGTTTTAACAATTACATCTACTTGACCAGTATCACTTTGAGTTCCTGCATTGTCACCACATGATGCAAGACCGACTGCACAACTACCTATCATCATTGTTAGCCCTAAAATCTTTAAAATTTTCTTCATTATAACACCTCATTTTGTTAAAAAAATTATAGCATAAAAGTATGATTATTTCAAATTTTCCAAAACAAAAAGGAGGCTTTTTTAAACCTCCATAATATTATTCGTCTTTCTTTAAGACGTCTGCATTATCAGGCATTTGGAAAATCTTGAAAGGTTCAGTTGAATCAGAATGTCTAATTAATTCTTGTTTTTCCTCTGCATCAATCATAGCCTTCCATACTGCTTTTACCTTTGGTCCTGTATTATATGTTCCTAAAATAATTTCCCCACCAGTAATTGGATCGTTAGTTACAATCGTATGCTTGGCATTTTTGCCAGTAGTCCATTTCAACTCATAACCGTTAATATCAAGTTTTTTGGCTCCGCCCTCTTTTGTATTTAATTGTGTTAAAACAGATAGCATATAATCACCTCATTTTTCTTGATAGTTATATTTTAACATTTTTTTAGAAAAAAGGCAAGTTTTTTTGAAAATTTTTATTCTTAAAACGAAAAAGGCTTCTATTGAAGCCAATTTCTCTTTTTTAATGTTGTTAAATTAAATACACCAATTCCTAATAGAACTACAAATCCACTATAAAAATAGATCATAGGTAAAACACTTTCTTTGTTTTGGTGAATGACTTTGGTTTTAGGATTATAATAAATTGTATAGATTTGATCAACTGTCATTAATTCATTTATTTTTTTTGTGCCTTTAGTGATGTCTTCATCATTATAATTAAATGTAAACCTATTAGAATAATAAGGTGATTTTCCCTCTTCTTTTGGTTCGACATATTTTGATGAAGTACAAGTCGCTTGAACTTCGACTAAATCTTTATTGAAACTAACATAAGATACAGTTTTATAAATTCCAAATCCTAGGCTAACCAAGGACGCAATTATAATTAATCCGTATAATGTTATAAAGAAAATCTTTTTCTTTTTTGATGAAATCTTATTTTTGATTGACACAAATTTACTTTTAATTTTACCCATTTACTCACCTTGCTTATTTTCAATCTTTCTATAATAAGTGAAATATAAGTCATTATTTAATCTGATGATGAAAGCATCTTTCTTGTCTTCGTCATTGACTCTAATCTTATTATAAGTTATACCCTTTTCAGGATCAACATTTAAAGTTTTAAAAACAAGTTCAAAAATGTCATTTTTTGATACCTTAGCATTTTTTGTTAATAACACATCAACTCCGTCTTTATGGAATACGACATCATATAAAGGCTTTGCGTCGATTACAACATTATTAACAAAACTATTATAATTATAAGGTTTCCAATCTTCACCAATCTTTTCTTTGATAGTGGCTAAACACCAATTAATAAAATTAATTGTATCACGTCTATTGCCGTTTTCATCATCTATACCGTCATAGAAGTTTGCAACTAATTCATTGCTGATACATTCTTCACAAATTTGTTTTAATGTATAAATAGCATAGTCATCATCAACATTAAACATATCGTCAAATAACTTTTTAATTTCACAGTAAGTAGTGCTTGGAACTAAATGATTATTTCTTGTATATGAATATCTTAAATCAGAAATCATTAATTGATATAAAGTTTTTAAATTAACTTTTACAGTTTTTTCTTCCATAATAAATTCCTCCTAACATTTAATATTATTATTATTTAAAAATTGAGTAATAAGTGAAAATAATTCGACACTGATTTCTGTATAAGGAGTTTTTTCTCCTTTGAAAAATCTAATTTTACCATCATTACAATAAACAAGAATTTGATCCTTTTTATTGTTAAGTAATAAAATGCCGTCAAAAGACTTTACGTCGGCTTTCCAGCCCAGTGTTAAAAATTTCTTTTTTAACTCTTTGTCGATACTTAATTTCACATTATCACCTCTTTTCTGTATTTATTATAACATAATAAAAAGTATATTTCAATATTTTTTTACAAATAAAAACAATAAAAGCACCCTTTTTTAAGAGTGCTTCTACCCCGAATACACGGGCACTAGGTTCATGCCTAACCTCACGGTAATTATATTATACCAAAGAAAAAGTCCCTTTTCAAGGACTTAATCTGTGTAATCTTGACAACCCCACAAAATTGCTTCTGTCGGTGATAAAATTTGATAAGACATATCTCCTGTCAATCCTCCGTGTCCGTGTCTATATTCACTATAAGGAACATAGTTGAAATGAAGTTTTTGTTTTAATAAGTCCATAACCTCTTGTTCAGAAACAGGATTCTTAAATAAGACATCATAACGGTAAAAACTGTCACCATAGCGTCTTTCTTGACCACATTGAACATAGTCGATATAATAATTTGCTGATGTATAGATCTTATAGTTAACATTATGTCTTTCTAAAATCTTAGCAAAATCGTCGACTGTCCAATTATATTTGTCGCAATTTAATAAGACTAAAATATCAGGACGACTTTCTAGCATTGTAGCAAGTTTTTCTAAACCGTTAAAATTAACTGTCGTTTCTGAAAGGTTTTCATTTACCAATTTGTGTTTCAAGATTGTTGAATCATCTCTTAAATTTTCTGCATTAACGAGCATGATTACTTTTTGCTGATTTTGGGGAATTTCAAAAAGAATTTTTTCTTTTTTCATATAATATCACTCCTTCCTAGTTTTTTAAATATAAAACACTGTCAGCAATAAATGATATTTGCTGATTTCTCAAACCTTCAATACCTTCTTTCTTGAATTCACTCGCAACATATCTTGCCACTGAATAAGCGTCTAAGGTATCGTCCTTTGACATAACATCTCTTATGATATTAGCCATTTCTTGAAATTCTTCACCTAAATCATCTTTTTCGACATCTTCATTATCTAATGCATTTTCTAATTCTGTGCATATATATAAATTATAGATGTCTGCTCCTAGTAGTTCCACTACCATCGTTTTTACTTTTAAAAATTCCTTAAAATTTTTAAACATAAAATTCGCCTCCTTCTAAAGATAATAAAATATCTTATATGTAAATTATAACATAAAAGTGAAAATAATAAAATAAAAAACTCATAAATTATGAGTTTGATTTTAAAAGTTTTCTAAATTCCCACCATCAAAAGAAAAGGAAAAGTTTTCACTTGCTTTTTGATAATATTTTTGATCTGTCGTAATTCCAACTAAAATAATACCCTTATTTCTTAGATAATCCTTTGTGTAAGAAATCATCTTTTTATCATCTACGACATATACAACTTTATATCCATAATTGAACATAAGACTACGGTCGACAGTCTTTTTAGAAGGCTTGAAAGTCTTTCTGTCAAATACATTTACATTTCTTTTTCCATAAAATGAACTTTCTGAGAACAATAAGACTGAAAGTTCGTCATTAGTATTAAGCAATCTTTTTAAGACGGCATCGGTGTTTCCACCCTCAGAATACACTAAGAATGATGAACCACTTTTAGTATCTATTGCATTAATTAATTCTTCTTTTAAAGTTCTACTACTAACCATAAAACACAATCACCTCACTTTTATCAAAACAATTATACACTAAAAGAATAAAAAAATCTACATAAAATAAAAAAGACCTTAACTGTTATGACGTCTTAAACAATTAAAGCCTTTTCTATTACTAGAGGACTAGCGGTCAATGACAAATCATTATCGGTTCGTTTGGTGAACCACGCACCTTTATTATCGTTCTTTTTTGACGATATGTCAAGCACTTTTTGTTATTTTTTTTGAAATATTGAAACTTTGTTTTTTATATGTTATAATAATTACAGATTTATAGAGGTGATTCTTATGGCAAATAAAAATGAAGAAAAGACATTAGTAAAAATTTTTAGTAATAGAAAGAACAAGTGGTGGAAGTCTGATTTTGACGGATACACTGATAATGAAGACGAAGCAGGTGTTTATACCAAGGAAGAAATTGACAGGGTTTATGGCGACATAAATTTTGACCAAACTAGACCTGACTATATGGTTTTAGCATCTAAATAATTTCCTTACGGTTGCTTCCGTTTTGCTTCCGATTATTATTGACTTTTAAAATATTTCCATTGTATAATATAGTTGATGTTTAAATAATCTCATAAATTTAGTATAATTAAAACAATTTTAGGAAATGCACCAAATCAATATGTGTTTAAATAATCTCATAAATTTAGTATAATTAAAACCGACGTATATACGGGAATGTTTAAATAATCTCATAAATTTAGTATAATTAAAAC
>AUXO014672872.1_pt1 | contig 20662 bp, 25 predicted proteins | sample 768731 | NCBI WGS metagenome assembly AUXO01 (sample SAMN02715735, study PRJNA202380) | gut metagenome | biome: sheep rumen | host: Ovis aries | place: New Zealand: Palmerston North
GCATTTTTTAAGTTGGCCATAATTTCACCTCCAAAGCCCATTCGTATATACATTTTAGCAAATTTCCTATAAAAAATCAATAAAAAGTTGATTTTTTGTTAAAAATAAAAAAGAGGTGATAATATGAGTCATGAAATAGATTTAAAAAACAGTGGGGTAAGAACAGACCTTGCGATTGAACTTACAACCAACCATAGTCAAATAGAGGAAGATGGCGTTAAAATTACTAGTATAATATTGGATGAAAGCGAAGCAAAAAAAATAAACAAAAAAGAAGGCACCTATATCACCATTGAATTTGCTGATATTACAGATTATGAAAATAGAAACAAAGTTAAAACAATTTTTGCTAAAGAACTAAAAAAAATGTTAAAAAAATCAAACATAAAAGATACTGATTTATGCTTAATAATAGGACTTGGAAATGAAAAATCAACACCAGATTCCCTGGGACCACTTACAATATCTAAAACCATAGTTACTAATCACTTATACTTATATGGAAACTTAGAAGAAGGCTTTAGAAGAGTATGTGCTATTTCCCCAGGGGTTATGGGTGAAACAGGAATTGAAACAAGCGACTTAATAAAAGAAATAACAAACTCTATAAAACCAGATTTTATTATTGTAGTTGATGCTCTAGCAAGCTCATCAGTAGAAAGAGTGAATAAAACAATTCAAATAACCGATAGTGGGATAAATCCAGGTAGTGGAATCGGAAATAAAAGAAAAGAAATTAGTAAAGATATATTAAAAATCCCAGTAATTGCCATAGGCGTTCCAACCGTGGTTGATGCTGCATCAATAGTAAATGATACTATTAAATACATGTATTATAATTTTGCCTATCAAAAAGAAAACTATAACAATCCCAAAAACAAATTGTCTTTTAACGTTAACTATTTAAAATATAGTTTCAAAATAAAAAAAGAAGATAAACAAAAACTATTAGGAATAGTAGGTTCATTAACCGAAGAAGAAACCAAATCACTCATATATGAAATATTAAACCCTATAGGATATAATTTAATGGTAACCCCAAAAGAAGAAGACTTTATTATTGAAAAACTTTCAGAATTAATTAGTGGCGGAATTAATAACGCCCTTCATGAAAATGTATAAAAAATTTTAAAGCTAAATTATTATTTTAAAAAAATAAAAAGGAAATCATGCTTTCTCCAGTATATATAATATAGAGGAAGATACTTAGTATGAAATATTACTCTAAGAATAAAAAGCGGCAAGGAAGTAGAAAAATATGATAAAAAAAGATATGAGAACAGCCAAATTAAAAAAGAAAAATAATCCTTCTAAATTTTGATTATGAGTTTTCAGGAATATTTAATGATAGTAACAACCTAATAATAGTAGAAAACTTTATTGCCATATATTTAAATGTAAACATTGAAAAAATAAGAGAACACTTAACCATAAAATCAAGATATTAATAAAAAGAATAAAAACAAACAAGAAGATCTATTATTATAATTAGATGGAGAAAAGATAAATATAGAACTATCAAATAAAAATTCAGAAGTGATAAAAGAAAGAAATGTAGTATATGTATCAGAAATACACGGGATGTTAAAAGAAAATATTGATATAGAACTAATTTCCAAAACTACAGGGCTTTCAAAGAAAAAAAGTGAACTATTGTGAAAAAACACAATAGTTTTTATTATAAAAATATATTTTTCTACATTTAATTTAAATACAAAAAAATATAATGTATTTGGTGATTATTATGAAAAAAATAAAAATTAAAAAAAGAAGATTCAAATATCGTATACTAGGCTATGCATTTATTGCCTTTTTAGGTTATCAAATATCATTTAATATAATAATGAATTTTAAATTAGCAAATGACAATGAATCGTTTGTAAAAGCCTTATTAATAGATTCTAATTATCATATGTTATATGAAAAAAAATCCAGCAATTTACTTACAAAAGCATTTTCAAAGATAATAAACGTAAATGAACCGGTTACAATACTAGATAATTTATTTCACTTAAAAGAAAACAAAGTGAATCCAAGCATGGCATATGTAAGTAACCCAAATAAAGAGATAAATAATGTTGATAAAAATCCTGAGGTATATTTATATAATACCCACCAAGGAGAAGCGTACGAAGGAAAAGCCTTAGAAGGCTATAATATAACGCCAGGGGTTATGATGGCATCATATATATTTCAAAAAAAGTTTTCTGAAATAAATATAAAGGCCTTAGTCATGGAAGACAATATTTCAGATTATCTAAACTTAAATAACATGAAATATAGTAAAAGCTATAATGCAAGTAGAGTTTTTCTAAAAGAAGCTTTAAATAAAAATCAAAATCTAAAATTAATTATAGATATCCATAGAGATTCAATTGAAAAAAATAATTCAACAGTCATAATTAACAATAAACCGTGTGCAAAAATATTATTTGTAGTTGGTGAAGAATATGAAACATATGAAGAAAATTTAAGAATGACAAACTATATAAACGAAAAAATAAAAGAAAAATATCCACAAATAACAAGAGGTGTAATAACCAAAGGTGGCAAAGGAAGTAACGGCATATATAATCAAGATCTAAATAATAAAATAACACTAATGGAAATAGGCGGACATCAAAACACTATAGATGAAGTTTTAAATACAATAGACCTTATTACCCCGATAATAGGAGAGTATATAAATGAAGCACGCTAAAGAAAACAAAATTTTTAAATACTTAATACTAACAAGCTTCATCACTTTTTTTGCTCTATACATGTCACAAAGCACGGGATACTATGAGTATAAAAATAGTAAAAAAGTTGCGTTAACTAACGAACAGATAAAACAGTTTGAAAAAGATGTAAATAATGGTAAAAATATTGATATTACGAAATATATAGAAATTAATAATAAAGATTATCAAAACAATTTATCAAAAATGGGGTTGACAATTTCTAGCAACCTGGAAAAAGTCGTAAGAAAATTTATAAGTGAAAGTTTCAAAGTTTTAGCAAAATTAGTGGGCGAATAATATAAAATGTGGTATTATATCTTTAGGTGATTTGATGAAGTTAATAATAGGAAGCCATGTTTCTTACACGAAAGATGAAGGATTACTCGGAAGCGTTAAAGAAGCACTAAGCTACGGTGAAAATACATTCATGTTTTATACAGGTGCCCCACAAAACACTTTTAGATCTCCAATTAATAAAGAAAAAACTGAAGAAGCAAAAAAAATAATGAAAAAAGAAAATATAGATATTAAAGACGTTATTATACACGCTCCATACATAATTAATTTAGCGACAGCAAATGAAGAAAAATTTAATTTTGCAGTGAACTTTTTAAAACAAGAGGTTAAAAGGGCCGAACAGTTAAGCATAAACAAAATAGTTCTTCACCCTGGAAGCCACGTAGGAATAGGTGAGGAAAAAGGATTAGAAAATATAATAAAAGGATTAAATCTAGTCTTAACTGAAAAAGAAGGACCAATTATTTGTCTTGAAACAATGGCTGGGAAAGGAACAGAGCTTGGAACCACTTTCAAGCAGCTAAACAGTATTATTAAAAATGTTAAGAATAATAATAGAGTGATGGTCTGTCTCGATACATGTCATTTAAATGATGCTGGATATGATGTCAAAAAATTTGATAATCTATTAGAAGAATTTGATAAAATAGTTGGACTAGATAAAATCGCCTGCATTCACATAAACGATAGTAAAAACGAAATTGCCGCGCATAAAGATAGACACGAAAATATTGGAATAGGAACAATAGGCTTTGATAATCTAATAAAAATTATTTATCATGAAAAATTAAAAGAAATTCCTAAAATATTAGAAACTCCATATATAAGCATAGATGGTGGCAAAGACAGAACTTATCCACCATATAAATTTGAAATCGAAATGATTAAAGACAAAAAATATAATGAACACCTTTTAGAAGAAATAAGAAATTACTACAAATAATCTTTATATCTTTCCTTATATATAAAAAATAAATTAATAATTTTCTCGCCTTTAGCTTTACCAAATTTATTTTCTATTTTACGAATAATTGGGTGGGAATCTCCATAAAGCAATTCCTCCCAATTATTTTTTAAATAAAAGTGTAAAAGTTCTCCCTCATCTTTACTTAAAATAATATCATTTTCCAAGCCAAAATTTAAAATATCTTGAACAGATATCTTGTCAATGTAATTTTTAATAAAAAAACGCATAACCCCTCCTTATAAAATTGTATGAATAAAAGAAAGCCGAGGTGATAAAAGCATGATAAAAATTTTAAAAAAAAGAAGCATATATACTCCAAAAAAGAAAAAGAAAAGAAAAATTCAAAAAAGAAAAGCATCCTTAAAAATAAACACAAAAAGCAAAAAACAAGGATATAACTTTAGCATATATAAACAATCTAAAGACATAAAACTAGAAATAGAAAAACGTTACAACATTCTTACTTTTATCATTATACTAGCTTTATTAGTATTAACAATTTTTTTATTCTTTATTCAAATAATTAAAAGTGAAAGCTACACTAAACAGTTAAAAACCTTAACCAAAAAAATAGTGTATGGGCAGTCTGCTCCACGAGGTAGAATTTATGATCGAAATGGCAAATTAATAGTCGATAACACACCAGTTAAAGTAATATATTATAAAAAGCCATCAGAAATAACCACTAAAGAAGAAATGAAAATAGCCTATAAACTTGCAGACATGATCGACGTAGATGTTAAAATAAACGACTACGATTTAAAAGTATTTTGGATAAAAAATAATAAAGAAAAAGCTAATAGTAAAATAACTAAAAAAGAATGGAAAAAATTAGAAGAAAGAAAACTGACAAACGACGAAATATATAAATTAAAAATCGAAAGAGTAAGCAGTGAAGATTTAAAAATATATAATGAGCATGATAAAAAGGCCGCATACATATATACCCTTATGAATACTGGGTACTCATATGCCGAAAAAATAATAAAGAGTAAAGATGTAACCGATGAAGAGTATGCCTTAGTATCAGAAAATTTAAGCGATTTAAAAGGCATCAATACAAAACTAGATTGGGATAGAACATATCCATATGGAAATACATTTAAAAGCTTACTTGGAAAGGTATCTACCAGCAAAAGTGGAATACCCCTTGAATTAAAAGACTATTATTTAGATAAGGGATACAGTCTAGATGACAGAGTTGGAATTAGCTATCTAGAATATCAATATGAAGATATTTTAAAAGGTAAAAAAAACAAATATGAAGTTGAAAATAACGGCGCATATAAACTTATTGAAGAAGGAAAACGCGGCACCGATATAACAATTTCAATTGATATTGAGCTTCAAAAAGAACTTGAACAAATATTAGAAGAGGAAGTTTTAAATGCTAAAAAAGAAGCTAATACTCAGTACTATAACAGATCATTTGTAATCATCACAAACCCTAAAACCGGCGAAATATTAGCCATGGCCGGCAAACAAGTAAAAGAAGAAAACGGAAACCTAGTTGTCGTTGATTACGCACCGGGATTGCTTACTTCATCAGTTGTTGCTGGATCAGTAGTAAAGGGAGCTTCGCAAACAGTAGGCTATAACACAGGAGCCTTAAAAATAGGTGAAGTAAGATACGATAGCTGCGTAAAAATAGCTGCAACGCCAGAAAAATGTTCATGGAAGCCACTAGGAAAACTAAACGATATAACTGCTATCGCATATTCTTCAAACACATATCAGTACTATACTGCTATTAAAGTCGGAAAAGGAACATATAAATACAATAAACCACTAGTAATTGACAAAGAAGCTTTTAATACATACCGAAATACATTTCAAGAATTTGGCCTAGGAGTAAAGACCGAAATAGATTTGCCTAATGAAATTACAGGCTATAAAGGAACTAATACAGCACCAGGACATCTATTAGATTTCGCAATAGGACAGTATGATAATTATACACCACTACAACTATCTCAGTACATTGGCACAATTGCGAGCGGTGGAAAAAGAATGAAACTCCACTTATTTAAAAACATATATGGAGAAAAAGAAGATAAAAATGAAAAAGAACTAAACACAGTAAATACTAGTGCAGAATATATGGCTAGGATAAAAGAAGGGTTTAAAGCCGTAACTAGCTATGGAACCGGAGTGGGTTATATAGATCAAGTATTTAATGCCGCTGGTAAAACCGGAACAAGTCAAAGCTTCGTCGACACCAATAACGATGGAAAAGTTGACACAGAAACCATCAGTACCACCTTTGCAGCTTACGCTCCAGCCGACGATCCAATAGTTACATTCACAATTATTTCGCCAGATATATCACATAATAATGGCACCCTGCACTATCAATCACAGATAAATAAAAGATTAGCTGATAGAGTTTCTAAAAAATACTTTGAAATTTTCAAGTAATTTGGTATAATATAGCTAGAAATGTGAAAAGGAGGGATATTCATGGCTAAAAAAGGAGAAGCTAGAGAAAATATTACTTTAGTTTGTTCTGTGTGTAAAAACGAAAATTACCGTGTAGAAAAAAACAAAAGGAACACACCAGAACGTTTAAAATTGAATAAATATTGCCCTACATGTATGAAACATACAGAGCACAATGAAAAAAAATAGTTCGTAGAGAGGTATAAAGTATGATAAATATTAATGATATTAAAAATGGCATGACTGTCATAATTGATGGGAATATCTATTTAATTTTAGAATTCCAACACGTTAAGCCTGGGAAAGGCCCTGCTTTTGTTAGAATAAAATTAAAAAACCTACGTACAGGTTCAACTATTGAGCAAACATTCAATACAAATATAAAATTTGAAAAAGCTATCATTGAAAAAAAACCAATGCAATTCTTATATGGCAGCGGAGATACTTATAATTTCATGAATATGGAAACTTATGAACAAATAGATTTAACTAATGAACAGCTTGGGGAAGATGCAAAATTTTTAAAAGAAGGCTTAAATCTAGAAGTTACTTTCTATAAAGGAGAAGTTTTAGGCATAACATTACCTGAAAAAATCGAATATGAAATATCTCATACTGAACCAGCAGTTAAAGGAAACACTGCAACAAATGCGACAAAAGAGGCAACCCTTGAAAATGGTTTAACGATTAAAGTACCATTATTCATAAATGAAAATGATAAGGTAATTGTTTCAACTAAAGACGGGAAATATGATTCTAGAGCCTAATAAAAGAATAAAGAGGTGGAAAAAATGTTAGAAAAAGAAAGATTTTTAGCAATAAAAAAATTGGCTAGGAACATTAGAGAAGAAAATAAAGATTTATTTAAAAAGCTTGAAAAAAAGTCCGTTGACACCGCAGTAAAAGAAAAGGAAAAATTCATTGATTCTATAATGCGTGAAATGTCTGTAGCTTTTAGTGATGGTGAACAAGGAAGAGAAGAAAAACAAATTTTTAGAGCTAATATTTTAATGCCCGATGATGAAGAATTTTATAATAGTTACTCAAAAGATAAAAATATTAGAAGTCTAATGAAAAAATATGCGGTAAATATTGAGGATATTATGAGTAAAATAACAGAATTAAACATTTATGGAAAATATTTGGATGAAAAAGATGACGACTTTGTCGATGAGATGGAAAAAATATCAAAAGAAGAAGCTGAAGACCTACTAGACGAAATAGATGATTTATCAAACACCTTAACTAACTTAGATATAACGCAAGATAAAGAATCTAAGCCAAAAAAAGAAGCTAGATTTATAAAACCAGATATTGAAGAAGTTGTCCCTGAAATAGAAAAAGAAGAAATAGCTGATGATGATTTTCTAGATGAATCATTTGAAAATATTAATAACGCCATATCCGGTTTTGTTGATGACTACAACAGTTTAAAAGACGAAATAAAAACAAAAAATTCTGAAATAAACTCATTACAAATAAAAATTGAAAAACTATCTACTGAAAATGATAGACTTACCGCTTCACATGAAGATCTTAAATCACTTAATGATAGATTAAAAGCTAATTATGAAAGTTTAAAAGCAAATAATGATCATTTAAAAGATGAAAACGAAGAAATGAGCAAAAGAATGAGCATCCTAGAAGATAAACTTTATAAAAGTGCAACTCTTCTTAAAAAATTATATAAAGGAATAAAAGGATAAAACAGCTTAAAAATAAGCTGTTTTTTACATTATCTGATAATTAGAAGAATTGTAGTTAGAACCATTATTCACAATACTTTCAAGCCTTCTAACTCTTTGTTCTAAAGAGTTAAGCTGATTTGATAAAGTGCTTATATCTGAAGTATTATTAGGCATTTGTGTAGGAACATTTACCATATAATTACCAGGCATTGGAACCATTTCACCCGGCATAACCATTCCATTAAAACTAGGCATCATCTGTGGATATACCCCCATACAATTACGATCTTTTTTCAAAATAAATTACTCCTTTCACATCTAATAAATTATATGCTTTTATCTATTTTTGGTGTCTAAATATATAAATACAAAATTTGTAGACTAAAATAAACAATTCTGATACAATTAAGGTGGTGAAATTATGCGATTAAAAAACGTTAAAGGTGCTAAAGAGATCATAGAAAAGTCAGATTATATAATAAAAAATCCAGAAGAAATTAAAGGAAGTTATGATAAAATATTTAAAAATGAAAACGATATTCACATAGAAATAGGTATGGGTAAAGGCGACTTCATAATTGAAATGGCTCAAAAATATCCAAACATTAATTTTATTGGAATAGAAATGTTTGACAGCGTAATTGTAAGAGCTGTTCAAAAACTAGAAAATTTAAAATTACAAAACTTAAAACTAATAAGATTTGATGCAACAAACATCGAAAAAATATTTGAAAAAGAAATAACAACAATATATTTAAATTTTTCAGATCCTTGGCCAAAAAACAGACACGAACACAGAAGACTTACAAGTGAAATTTTCTTAAAGCGATATGATAAAATATTTAAAGAAAATAATCATATTATTCAAAAAACAGATAACCGAAAATTATTTGAATTTTCAGTAATTTCTTACACAAATTATGGGTATAAAATTAAAGCTATATCACTTAACTTACATGAAGATGATTTTGACAGCGTTGAAACAGAATATGAAAAAAAATATGTAAGTCAAGGACTACCTATATATATGATAGAAGTATATAAGTAGACATTTTTTTACATGTAAAGTTATTGTTTTTCTATCAAAATAAAACAATATTTGATATAATCAAAGTAAGCAGGTGCATATATGAAGAGAAATATAATTATAATAAGTATTGCCATTATACTGCTGACAGGCTGTACTATAGTTAGAATCGACACAACATCTATTGATAATATAGTGCGCGTAATAACATCTAAAGAAGGCTCTTTATATAACCATGTGGGAAGAGGATATAAGTATTACGTACCTAAAGGCGTAACTTATATTGACAGTAGTGGTTCTAATGATAAACTTTATTCAAATGGCGTGTACTATTATCTGTTTTTAGATGAAGTAAGTTACTACTATAAAAAAGCTATCAGCTACAAAGAAGATTCATCAAAAATATATTCTAAAAAGATTGAAAATGGTAGTAAAGTGGGATACTTAGAAATATCTAAAAAAAACGACCTATATTTAGTTGAGTTTGTTTATAACTATGCTAAAATAGAAGCCTTAGTTCCGGAAAAGAAACTAAATGATACAGTTTTAAACTGCTCATACATTTTATCGACAATAAAGTACAACAGTAATATAGTAAAATTATCATTAGAAGAAGACTTTTTAAAAAATAAAGAAGAAAAATATAACGTATTCACCCAGAAAACTAAAGATGAAAATAGTTTCTTACGTTATGAAGAAAAGTAGAGGTGCTAAAAATGGGTTTACTAGATAAAGTAAAAAATTTATTCACTGAAGAAGTAGAAGTTGAAGTAAAAGAACCAGAGAAAAAAGAAAAAAAGCATAAAGAAAAAAAAGAAGAAATTCAAAAAGAAGTTATTCAAGTAGAAATACCATCACCAGTTGAAATAGAAGAAGAAATGGAACCACTAGAAAAGAAAGAAGACTATAAATTTCCATTTTTTGATGACGATGATTTTGGAATGATTGATCTGGAAGCGAAAGAAAAAGAAGAAAAACCAAAAACATATCATGAGGTTTATAATCCTCCAAAAGAAGAAAAGAAAGTATTCAAACCATCACCAATCATATCACCAGTTTATGGATTTCTGGACAAAAATTATCAAAAAGAAGAACTTATCCAAAAAACTAATGAATATAATCCAAGAAAAGCTAGTGTTGATGAGATAAGAGATAGAGCTTATGGCAGCTTAGAGTCGGATATTGAAACAACCCTATTTGGAAACAATCGTGTATTATTTGAAGAGAAAAATGATAAAGATGAAACCGAAAAAATAAAAGAAGAAAAAGCTATTGATGAAGTAACAAATGATTATAATTCAAAAACTATTGAAGAAAAGCCGAGACACCAAAGTCTAAAAGAAGAAGACGATTTAACAGAATTAATAGAAGCTGAAATGACTAAACCCGAAAAGAAAGAAAATAGAAAACCACGAAAAATCAGCGATAAAGAATTGTTTAATCTAATTGATTCAATGTATGAAGGGGAGATAAAATGATAGTAGATATTTCGGAATTATTTACAGTATTATTTTATATATTATTAATGGTGCTAGTAATTGCTTTAATTGTCTTGGTTATTAATGCAATAAAAACACTAGGCAAGGTTGACCGACTAGTTGATGATATTAGTCAAAAATCTACCAAGTTAAATGGCGTATTTAATGTCATTGATGGTGCCACCGACGCAGTTGTCGGCTTTAGTGACAGTATAGTTGGCCTAGTAAGTGGCGCTATTGGAAAAGTATTTCATAGAAAGAAGGAAAAGGAAAATGAGTAAAAAAGGATTTGGAAAATTTTTAGCCGGTGCAGGTATCGGCGCAGCCTTAGGACTGCTATTTGCTCCTAAAAAAGGAGACGAAACGAGGCAGGACGTTAAACAAGCATTTGATGATTTAGTTACTAAAGTAAAAAATACTGATGCTGATGAAGTGCGTGAGACTGTTGAATTAAAAATAGCAGAATTAAAAGAAGGAATTGCAAACCTAGATAAAGAAACTGTTTTAGAAGAAGCTAAAAAACAAGCAAAAAAATTACAAGACGCGGCTTCAGAACTAGTCGAATATGCTATTGAAAAAGGAACACCAGTAATCGAAAAATCAGCAAATGCCATCAAGAAAAAAGTTGTAGAGGTATCTAAAGAAGTAACAAAAAAATTAGAAAAAGAAGAAAAATAGTCACACAAGTGATTATTTTTCATAGGTAAAAATATGGATTTATGGAAATATGAAAAAGAACTTTATAACCAAAATATAAAATATATTGGTGGGACAGATGAAGCCGGAAGAGGGCCACTTTATGGACCTGTAGTTGCTGCTTGTGTAGTTTTACCCAAAAAATTTAAACTAGAAGGCTTAAATGATTCTAAAAAATTAAGTGAAAAAAAGAGAAACATTTTCTACGAGTATTTAATAAATAACGTCATATACGGTATTGGCATAGTAGACAATAAAAAAATAGATGAGATAAATATTTACGAGGCTAGCAGAGAAGCTATGAAAATAGCTATTGAAAAAGTTCGAAAACAAGTTAAACTACAATACGTCTTAACTGATGCCATGCCAATAGATTTAGATATCCCAGTTATGCCTATTATCAAAGGAGACTCCAAAAGCATAACCATTGCAGCCGCCAGTGTAATTGCAAAAGTGACGAGAGATAAAATACTTTATGAAATAGATAAAAAATATCCAGAATATGGCTTTAAAAATCATAAAGGATATCCTACTAAGAAACATTTGGAAGCAATTAACAAAAACGGGCTTATAGACGGATACCGCTTAACTTATGGCCCTATAAAAAATTATATAGAAAAAGGAAAATGTTAAATATGATAATAAATGAAAACAATAAAGATAACATTTTAAAAGGAATAGTCAAAAGAGGTTTTAATCAAACCCCAAACGAATTAAAAGAAAAAATTTTTAATGAACAATTAAAACAGAAAAAAGCAGATGAATCAAATAAAAATGACATAATAAATTACGAAAAAACAAGACTAAGCGAAGTAATAAATAATTTAAAAAGAATGAAATAATATTAAAAACATGTTATAATTAAAAATAGGAAGGTGGGGCAAAATGTTTGAAGGAACAGGTAAATATTTTTTCCTAATATTCTTAATCACTATAGTAGTTTACACAACCGTTAAAATTTGTCTGGCGCATATTTTCAAAACAGCTAAAATACCAAGCTGGAAAGCCTTCATACCATTTTATAATAAACTATTATTAGTAGATAAATTAGATTTAAAACGAGAAGTTTTTTATATGACACTTATTCCATTCATCAATCTATACTACTACTATATAATAATCGGAAAACTATTAGAAGCCTATAATATGAATGCCAAAGAAGCAATTTATTTCATTTTAATTCCAATGTATAAATTTCCAGAATTAGTCTTTAAAAGACCACAATTCATGCTCCACATGTATGATAATACTGAAGCATTCATAATAAATGAAAAAATGTTATATGAAAAAGAATCACCGAATCAAACCAACATAGAAAATTATAATCCAGAAGTAAATAAAATAAGTGATAAACTTTACACCCAAGATAATGTATTTTCGAATAGTAGTTTAGAGCCAGACGAACGTAAAGAAACTATAGTTGAAGCCAAAGAAGAAATAAAAGAAGAAGAAAAACCAATCAATATACAAGATGGAAAACCAAAAGTTTGCCCAAAATGCGGAACAAAACTAGAGCCATCAGCTCAAATTTGTTTTTTCTGTGGGACTCAGGTTCCTTGACAATCTAATTAGTATCCACTATAATACTAGAAAAGCTTAAACAAGAGGAGTAAATATAAAACAGTTTAAAGAGAGTCAGTAGATGGTGTAAACTGATAACTGCTAATATTGAAGGTAGCTTGCTAGCTGATTTTCCGAAATAATAGTAAGAAAATACGGACTGCCCGTTAGAGCTTATAAGGTAAGAATACTTACGAATTAAGGTGGTACCACGTTCAAAACGTCCTTATATAAGGACGCTTTTTTAATGAAAGAAAGTGTAAATATGGAAGAATTTACTAAATTTGCTGAAAAATTTAATTTAAATGATCCGATGATAAAACTAAAGTATAATCATTCCATGCGGGTCCAAAAACTATGTGAACAAATTGCTAGATCAGAAAATGAAAACATAAAACTTGCATCAATAATTGGGCTCCTTCATGATTATGGAAGATTTTATCAGTGGCAAGATTACCACACCTATAATGACCTTGTTTCAATTGATCATGGAGATTATGGCGTCCAAAAATTATTTGAGGAAAATGAAATAAAATCTTTTTATCAAGAGGAAAAAATTTATAAAATAATATATGAAGCTATTAAATATCACAACAAATATTCCGTACCTAAAGAAGTAGAATCTAAAATAATGTGCGATATTGTAAGAGACGCAGATAAATTAGACATTCTATATTTATATAAAATTGGCGAATTAAAAATTAAAGAGTTAGGAAGTGTATCTGAAAAAGTAAAAGATAGTTTCTACAAACATAATCTTATAAACAACAAAGATATAAAATCAGAAATAGATATAACCATAAGAACATTAGGATTAATATACAAATTAAACTTCCTATATTCTTATAAATATCTAGATAAAAACAATATAATAAAAGAAATATTTAATAAACTTAAAGACAAAGAAAAATTAAAACCATATTTTGACGAAATAGAAAAATATATTAAAGAAAAACTAGAGGTGAAAACATGTTAGAAAAAAAATATAATCATAAAGAAGTTGAAAAAGATAAATACAAAACATGGCTTGATAAAGGCTATTTTAAAAGCGGCGATAAAACAAAGAAAGCTTATACAATAGTATGCCCACCGCCAAACGTAACAGGCGTTCTTCATATTGGACATGCTTGGGACATGACCCTTCAAGATACAATAATCAGATTTAAAAAAATGCAGGGATACGACACATTATGGCTTCCAGGAATGGATCATGCCGCAATAGCTACTGAAGCCAAAGTAGTTAAAAGAATAAAAGAAGAAGGTAAAACAAAAACAAGTATAGGAAGAGAAGAATTCTTAAAAGAATGCTGGAAATGGACCCATGAACATGCTGATATCATAAGAAAGCAGTGGGGCAAATTAGGCTTAGCTTTAGACTATGATAAAGAAAGATTTACCTTAGATGAAGGACTAACCAAAGCCGTAAAAAAAGTCTTTGTCGATTTGTATAATGAAGGTTTAATTTATAGAGGTGAAAAAATAATAAATTGGGATCCTGTAGCCAAAACAGCCTTATCAACAGAAGAGGTTATATATCAAGATGACCCAGGAGCCTTTTATCATTTAAAATACATAATTGATGGCACAGATGAGTATCTAGATATAGCAACCACAAGACCAGAAACTTTATTTGGGGATACTGCAGTAGCTGTCAATCCAAATGATAAAAGGTATCAAAAATATATTGGTAAAAATGTAATTTTACCAATTGTAAATAAAAAAATTCCTATTATCGCGGATGAACACGCTGATCCAGAATTTGGAACAGGCTGCGTTAAAATAACCCCGGCTCATGATCCAAACGATTTTGAAGTTGGAAATAGGCATAACCTAGAAAGAGTAGTAGTCATGAACGAAGATGCAACGATGAATGAAAATGCTGGCAAATATGAGGGTATGACTAGAGAAAAATGCAGAGAAGAATTGCTTAAAGATTTAGAAAAAGAAGGACTACTTTTAAACATTGAAAAAATGACCCACTCTGTAGGACACTCAGAAAGAACAGGGGCTGTCATCGAACCATATCTTTCAAAACAATGGTTTGTCAAAATGAGACCACTAGCTGATAGAGTATTAAGTAACCAAAAAAATAAAGAAGGTAAAGTAAATTTTGTTCCTGCAAGATATGAAAAAACTATGAATCACTGGATGGAAATAACTTACGACTGGTGCATATCAAGACAATTATGGTGGGGTCATAGAATCCCTGCTTGGTATAAAAATGATGAAATTTACGTTGGTATAGAACCTCCTAAAAGCGATGGCTGGACGCAAGATGAAGATGTATTAGATACCTGGTTTTCATCAGCCCTATGGCCATTTGCTACCTTAGGGTGGCCAGAAAGTACAGATTTACTAAAAAGGTACTATCCAAACGATGTTTTAGTAACCGGTTATGATATTATCCCGTTTTGGGTAAATAGAATGACTTTCCAAGGGTTACACTTTACAGACTCAAGGCCATTTAAAGATTGCCTAATTCATGGGCTTATCCGAGATAAAGAAGGAAGAAAAATGAGTAAATCCTTAGGTAACGGTGTAGATCCAATGGACGTTATCGATAATTATGGAGCAGATTCATTAAGGTTTTTCCTACTTAAAAGTTCCGCACCAGGCATGGATTTAAGATACGATGAAGACAAAGTAAAAGCATCTTGGAATTTCATAAATAAACTTTGGAACGCGTCAAGATATGTTCTAATGAACATTGAAGATTTAAACGTAAGTAAATATAACAAAGATGAACTAACTATATCAGATAAATGGATATTAACTGAAAAAAACAACCTTATAAAAAACGTAACTAGAAATATGAATAATTATAATTTCCACAATGCTGGAAATCAAATATATGATTTTACATGGTCTAAATTCTGTGACTGGTATATAGAACTTTCTAAAAATAACATGAATACAACCACTAAAACAGTATTGTTAGATGTTCTTACAACAATATTAAAACTACTTCATCCATTTATGCCATACGTTACTGAAGAAATATATAGAAAACTACCTATAAAAGAACAAGAATCAATTATGATTTCTCCATATCCAAAATGTAATAAAGATGAAATATTTACTAAAGAAGAAGAAAAGCTAGATAAAATAATTAACGATATCATATCTATAAGAACCCTAAAACTAAATAACAATATTAAAAAAGACGCTTTAGTAAAAATAAACTGTCTACCAGAGACTTATAGTATATATAAAAGTTCATTAAAAATAAATGATGAAAATATAGTCACCGAAAAACAAGATTTAAACAGTATAAACTATAAATCAACTATGATTGATATTACATACTATTTCAAAACAGAGGAAGTAGATGAATCAGCAAAACAAAAAGAAATAGAAGACTTAAAAGTATCAATAGAAAGAAGACAAAAACTACTTTCAAATGCAAACTATGTAAATAAAGCGCCAAAACAAATAGTTGATAATGAAAGGAAAAAATTAGAAGAAGAAAAAACAAAACTAGAAAGTTTACAAAAATAAAATCACTGCTATTGATTTATCAAAAAAAATATGGTATATTAAATTTAAAGTAAGGGGCGAGGAGGTGATACATATATGAAACAAAATCAAAAAGGTTTTACACTTATCGAACTTTTAGCCGTAATTGTTATCTTAGCTATTATCGCCTTAATCGCTACTCCAATTGTCATGAATGTTATTAATAAATCTAGACAAAAGGCAGCTGAAGATAGTGCATATGGTGTCATTGAAGCTATAAAAGCAAAGCATGCCGAAAGAATGCTAGATACATCTAGTGATATTAGTGAAAGTATCGAAGTTACATGGAGTGATGGCGTAGGTACAATTACAAATTCAACTGAAACAGTTACTGTTAGTGGAACTAAACCAACTGCCGGAAAAGTTTCAATATCTTCAAATGGTACAGTTAATGTAGAAGGATTAAAGATTAACGGCTATACATGTAATGGTAGTGATACTGTAACATGTTCAAATGCTGCTGATGCCGCTAACAATGGTGGTAATTAAAAACGGAAAATATTTCCGTTTTTTTAAATCTTGAATAAATAAAACTATTATGCTATTATTATAATAGAGGCTGATAGTATGGAAGATAATTTTAAGGAAATTAAAATGGTTGAAAATGGTTTAGTTATTATTTTGCTTTTTGTTATTATAATTATTTTGCTTCCATCTGTTACTGCAGTAATTTCAAAATCCATGCAAATGTCAGCTAAAACAAATACCAAAGGCACAGTAGAAATTGTAAAAGAATTATATATAAACATAAATTTAACTGATGACGTAATTTTGCCATTTAAAGTAATTTACAATAAAAAAGGATATGAAATATATAGTGGTGGAGAAAAATATACTCCAGTAAAAACAATTAAGATAAAAAATGAAGGGAAACTTCCCACAAGTGGAAGTGTTGAAATAGATTCAGAAGGCTACACAACAGTTAAAAATTTAAAATTTGGTCTATACAAATGTAATCAAATTAAAGATGGAGATATAGTTTGCGAAATATAACGGTTATTGCATAAAAACCGTTTTTTATTTATAATAAAATTAGGTGATGAACATGAATCAAGAAAACATCCGAAATTTTTCAATAATTGCCCATATAGACCATGGCAAAAGCACAATAGCTGATAGAATACTAGAACTTACTGGCGCAATTACTGAAAGGGAAAAACAAGATCAATTATTAGATAGTATGGAACTTGAAAGAGAAAGAGGAATTACTATTAAATTAAATGCAGTACAGTTAAAATATAATTATAAAAATAATGAATATGTTATGCATTTAATTGATACCCCAGGACATGTCGATTTTTCATATGAAGTATCTAGAAGTTTAGCTGCCTGTGAAGGGGCTGTTTTAGTCGTAGATGCAGCTCAAGGAATAGAGGCTCAAACTCTTGCTAACGTATATTTAGCTTTAGAAAATGATTTAACAATAATTCCTGTTATAAATAAAATAGACCTTCCTAATGCCGACGTTCCAAAAGTAAAAGAAGAATTAATAAACACATTAGGCTTTAAAGAAGAAGAAATAATTTTAACAAGTGCCAAAACAGGAGAAGGAATAAAAGAACTAATTGAAGCTATAATTGATAGAGTTCCTGCGCCTAACGGAAATCCAAGCGGTAAATTACGCGCCCTAGTTTTTGACAGCTTCTTTGATCCATATAGAGGAGTAGTCGCTTTAGTTAGAATAGTTGACGGTAAAATAAGAGTAAAAGATAAAATAAAATTAATGGAGTCAGGAGCATCTCATGATGTGACGGAACTTGGTATAAATAATCCCAAAGAACAAATAAAAGATGAACTAACTACAGGAGAAGTTGGATATATATGTGGAAGTATTAAAAGTATAAGAGATATTAAAGTAGGGGATACAATTACCCTAGAAAATAATCCTGCAGATGAAAAACTACCTGGCTATAAGCCAATGAAACCAATGGTATTTTGCGGTCTATATCCAGTCGAATCAAACAGATATGCAGATTTAAGAGAGGCGCTAGAAAAATTAAAACTAAATGATGCAGCCTTAGAATTTATACCAGAGACATCAGAAGCATTAGGCTTTGGTTTTAGATGCGGATTTTTAGGACTATTACATATGGAAATAATTGAAGAAAGAATTGAAAGAGAATTTAACATAGACTTAATTGCTACAAGCCCATCAGTAGTTTATAAAATCACTAAAACAGATAATGAAGTAATTAATATAGATAGTCCTGCCAAAATGCCAGATAGACAAAAAATAAAAATCATCGAAGAACCATATATAAGAACTAATATATATGTACCAGCAGAATATATCGGACAAATTATGGAATTATGCCAAAATAAAAGAGGAACATATATAAATATAGAATATATAAATACTGAAAGAGTAAATATTCATTATGAAATACCACTTTCAGAAATTGTCTACGATTTTTTTGATAAACTAAAAGGCGTAACTAGAGGATATGCTTCATTTGACTACGACCTAATAGGATATAAACCAAGTGATTTAGTAAAAATGGACATCTTATTAAATGGAAATTCAATAGATGCTCTAAGCTTAATTGTTCATAAAGATTTTGCATATAAAAGAGGAAAAGCCATTGTTGAAGCTCTAAGAAAATTAATACCAAGACAGCTATTCGAAGTTCCAATCCAAGCCGTTATTGGTTCCAAAGTAATAGCTAGAACAGACATTAAAGCCCTAAGAAAAAATGTTTTAGCTAAATGCTATGGCGGAGACATAACAAGAAAAAGAAAATTACTAGAAAAACAAAAAGAAGGCAAAAAAAGGATGAAAATGGTGGGAAATGTTGAAGTGCCACAAGAAGCATTCTTAGCCGTCTTAAGTATGGAGGAAGAATAATTATGAATGGACCATCAGGAGAAAAAAAACAAGAAAGTATAAGTAGAGCTAAAGCTTATGAAAATGGGAATCTAGAATTTAAATATCTTCATCCAGTTGACTTACTATACGTAAGAAAAAATGGCAAAAGAATTTTGAAAATTGAAAGAGCAAGACGAATTTTATTTGCCGTTGTTCTAGCAGGCGCTAGTGATTATGATATTGAAGATAGGACAATTATAGACATATATGAAGAATATAAGAAAAAAGGAAAAACAATATGAGTATATATATTCATATTCCTTTTTGTACAAGTATATGTACATACTGCGATTTTCCTAAAATATTAAAAAACGAAGAGTTTATAGACAAATATTTACTGGAATTAGAAAAAGAAATCAAAAAAAACTATAAAAATGAAAAAATAGATACACTCTATATCGGCGGAGGTACTCCTACATCATTAAGCATAAAAAAATTAAATAAACTATTTGAAATAGTAAAAACTTTTAATTTAAATAAAAACGCTGAAATAACCATAGAAGCAAACTCCGAAGATCTAACAGATGAAAAATTAAAACTACTAAAAAGACACGTAAACAGATTAAGCATTGGTATTGAAACATTTAATAAAGAAATATTAAAAAAATTAAATAGAACTATAAATATAGATAATTTAAAAAATGCTTTCAAATATTTTGATAACGTTAATCTTGACCTAATGTATGGTTTTGAAAATGAAACTATAGAAGACTTAAAAAAAGATTTAGAAAAATTAGTTAAGCTAAATCCCACTCATATTTCAACATATAGTCTTATTATCGAACCGAACACAAAATTATACATAAATAACTATTCCAAAATAGATGAAGACCTAGATAGAAAAATGTATGACTATATAATTAAATATCTAAAAGAAAATAATTATAAACACTATGAAATAAGCAATTTTTCTAAGCCAAATTACGAATCAAAACATAATTTAGTATACTGGAATAACAACCACTATTACGGTTTTGGGTTAGGTGCAGGAGGTTATATTGAAAACACAAGATATGAAAACACAAGAAGCTTAACAGAATATTTAAAAGGAAATCACAAATTAAATTATCATAATTTAAATAAAAATGAGATAATTCAAAACGAATTTATGCTAGGATTTAGAAAAATAAAAGGAATAAATAAAGAAAGCTTTAAACAAAGATACAACATAAACATAGATGACATTAAAGAAATCAAAGAATTATTAAAACAAAACCTTTTAAAAGAAGATAAAAAAAACATATACATCAGCAAAAAATATCTATATACATCAAACGAAATACTTATTAAATTAATTGATTTCGAAGAAAAGTTATGATATATTTATAATAGGTGATGATATGAAAAATAAAGGATTCACATTAGCAGAAATATTAGGAGTAATAGTAATAATAGGATTGTTACT
>AUXO011732469.1_pt1 | contig 20654 bp, 17 predicted proteins | sample 768731 | NCBI WGS metagenome assembly AUXO01 (sample SAMN02715735, study PRJNA202380) | gut metagenome | biome: sheep rumen | host: Ovis aries | place: New Zealand: Palmerston North
TGATATACAAAATAAAAACTCCCGAATGGGAGTTTTTATTTTGTATGCATATGACTAATCATTCTTTGTGAGCTGACCTGCAGTAGTTTCTTCAATCATATCTTCACGAACGAATGTAACAAGATCTTCTTCAGTCATATTCATATCCTGAACTATTCTGTTTGCCTGTCTGTCAATACATCTCTCGAAGTAGTTACGAACGAGACGGGCATTAGCAAAGTTATCTTTCTTGCTTTCTGTCATTCCTCTAAGGTATGTCTCGGCAATAGATGCAGCACTTTCAGTGAGCATATAATCTGTATCTTTACACATATATCTGAATATCTGCATAAGCTCATTACTTGAATAATCAGGGAAGTGAATATACTTATTGAAACGTGAACGAAGACCAGGGTTTGATTCAATAAATTCATGCATTTCGTTTGTATATCCTGCAACTATAACTATGAAGTCATCACGATCATCCTCCATACGTTTAAGAAGAGTATCAACAACTTCCTGTCCGTAGTCACCTGATTCTTTGTTATGAGTAAGGGTATATGCCTCATCTATAAAGAGGATTCCACCAATTGCTCTGTTTATAACTTCGGTTGTTTTTAGAGCAGTACCACCGGAATAGTGATCAACCAGACCTGAACGGTCAACCTCTATAAACTGTCCGCGGCTTACAACTCCAAGCTGTTTATATATCTTGGCAAGGATACGAGCGATAGTTGTCTTACCTGTTCCGGGGTTACCGGTAAATACAAGGTGGAAAGACATATCAATACGCTTCAGACCTTTTAATTCACGAAGTCTTCTGACTTTTATGATATTAACAAGATGCATAACGTCTTCTTTAACAGAAGCAAGTCCTGTGAGTCCCTGAAGCTCAGCAATGAGGTCATCAAGAGGCTTCTCTATCTCTTCTGAATCATCACTGCCACGACGGTTACGACCTACACGACCTTCACCTCGTTTGAAAATAGCGTCTTCCTTTTCTTCTTCCGGTTGGAAATTAAGGAATTCAGATACATCATCAGCTCTTTTTTTCTGGATGTTATATCCGGAGATGTTGATAGCCTTCTTTGTTACAAAGCTTCCTGATTTTTCATCAAAAGTAGTTACATTTTCCAGATCCGGATTTGTGCTGCTTGAGAAAGTAGCAACGCCCTGTTTTCTGTTTGGGTTATCCTGCATTCTGAGGATACTTGTATGTTGTGAAGTCATTATTCCTGCACTGTTAAGTGTAGCATTAAGAACTTCAACAAAATCAGATAAATGTTTTTTTGTTGCATCATGTACTTCCGGATAGTCTATAAATCCCTGACCAATCTTACGAAAACTGTCAGCTATAAACTTGGATTTTGAAACTGCTCCAGACATCATTGCTTCTTTATTGGCAGCCTGATCAGAAGCAATAAAGTAACGGATTGACTTAGGTGCTTCTGTAAGGAATCTTTCGTCCCTACATTTCTGCTGAACAAATTCTTCGAACTTCTCTTCAGAAAGATTCATTCTAAGGTTTGTTCTGATGAATTCCATCTGATCAGCAGTGTGCTTATTTCCGGGTTCATACAGATATCCAAGAAATACTATTATATCGTGTCTTAAGAGATCTCTCAGAGGCATTCGTGAATCTTCAGGAAAAATCTCTCCGTTTTTATTAATTTCATCTGCATATGCAATGCATTCCAGTATCATGTTTTGTAGATTTCTTACTTCCATATTGCTTGTCCAACTCCCCATGGTTAATTTGCAAAAAAAGAAAAATTTTTCTGCGTTTTCTATTATAACATAAACTTCAGAAAAAAAGTATAGCAACTTTGGAAAACTTTACCGCAATATTTGAGAAGTATTTGAAGAATCGCTATGTTACTATAAATTTGTATCTAAAGTTAAATTTGGGGAGATTATATTATGAAAGAAGAGTTTAAGAAGATAGCTAGTGAATTAGTAGATAAGATGACTCTTGAAGAAGCTGCATCGCAGATTAGATATGACAGTCCTGCAGTAGAGAGTCTGGGTATTCCAGAGTATAACTGGTGGGGGGAAGGATTACATGGACTTGCAAGAGCAGGTACAGCAACAGTATTCCCTCAGGCTATAGCTCTTGCAGCAATGTTTGATAAAGATCTTCTGAAGAAGATAGCAGACGTTATATCTACAGAAGCCAGAGCCAAGTATAACGAGTCTACAAAGCTTGGTGACAGGGACTTATATAAATGTATCACAATGTGGTCTCCAAATGTAAATATATTCCGTGATGCAAGATGGGGCAGAGGTCAGGAAACATACGGTGAGGATCCTTATCTTACATCAAGACTTGGTGTTGCTTTTATAAAAGGTCTTCAGGGTGATGGAAAGTATATGAAAGCTGCCGGATGCGCTAAACATTATGCAGTTCATTCGGGTCCGGAAGCATCACGTCATTACTTTGATGCAAAGGCAACAGAGAAAGACATAGAAGAAACTTATGTACCGGCGTTTGAGGCTGCTGTTAAAGAAGCTGATGTAGCCGGTGTTATGGGTGCTTATAACAGAGTAAATGGTGAACCTGCATGTGCGAGCCAGGAGCTCATTGTAAAGAGACTCAGAGGAAAATACGGTTTTGAAGGATATATAGTTTCAGACTTCCTTGCTCTTATGGATTTTCATGAGAATCATAAGGTTACAGCCAACATCGTAGAGTCAGCTGCCATGGCTCTCAAGGCTGGATGTGATGTAAATGCCGGTTTCGTTTACAGACACATTATGGAAGCGTATGAACAGGGACTTGTAACAGAAGAAGAGATAAGACGTGCTGCAAAGAGTGCCTATGCAGTTAGAGCAGCACTGGGTATGTTTTCTGATGATTGTGAATATGATAAGCTTGGTTTATTCGATATAGATACTGATGAATCAGCAGAGCTTTCATATGAAGCAAGTTTAAGATCAATAGTAATGCTTAAAAATGATGGAATTCTCCCTTTAGATAAAAGCAAGATAAATACAATTGGCGTAATAGGACCTACAGCTCAGTCTGTAGCAGTACTTGAAGGTAATTATAATGGTACATCATCCAGATATGTTACAAATCTTCAGGGAATCAGAGATTATGTAGGAAGTGATGTCAGGGTTCTTTATTCAGAGGGGTCACATCTGTTTGAAAATAAAGTTCAGAATCTTGCTTTTGAAGATGACAGACTTAGTGAAGCAGAAATGGTTGCCCAAAATTCTGATGTAGTTATTCTTTGTGTTGGACTTGATTCTACTATAGAAGGAGAAGAAGGAGATACAGGTAATGCATTTGCAGCCGGAGATAAGGTATCGCTTTTCCTTCCTGAATGTCAGAGAAAACTTGTGGACAGAGTTCTTTCAACTGGTAAGCCTGTAATACTTGTATCTAATACGGGTAGTGCTATGGATTATTCAAATGAGGATGAGAAATGCAGTGCCATTCTTCAGAGCTGGTATAGTGGTCAGGCTGGAGGAAAAGCTCTTGCAGAGGTTATCTTTGGCGATGCATGTCCAAGCGCGAAGCTTCCTGTTACATTCTACAAAGATGGAACTCAGCCACCTATAGAAGATTACAGTATGAAGGGCAGAACTTACAGATATCTTAAAACTGCTCCTTTATATCCATTTGGATACGGACTTTCATATTCTGATTTTGAGTATTCTGATGTTAAGTTTAATTCAGGCGATGAATTCACTGTTGAAGTTACAGTTAAGAATACAGGAAAGGTGAAGGCTGTCGAGATTGCTGAACTTTATATAGATAATATGGTTCAGGATAAACTCTCAAACGGAAAGAATTCTGATATAGCTGATCTTCCAAAGCTCCTTCTTGAAGATGATCAGCCATACGTTAGTCTTGCCGGTTTTGAAACTATAACACTTGAACCCGGTGAATCAGGAAAGGTTGTATTTAAGCTTTCAGATAATGCTTTTGATACTGTTCTTGAAGATGGTTCAAGAGTACAGCTTAAAGGAAGTTACAAGATATATGTTGGTGGACAGCAGCCAGATGCAAGAAGTGAAGAGCTTACAGGTAAAAAATGTTTGGAAACAGTTGTTGAAATATAATTTAAGTAATAAATCGAAATTATTTAATAAAAAATTGTAAGCATTTTCTTAAAAAACATTTATACTAATGAACTATAAAACAATTAAGTGTTTTTGAAAATAATTAAGAAAGGAAAATAGACTATGAAATTTTTTATTGACACAGCAAATGTAGATGACATCAGAAAAGCTAATGATATGGGTGTTATCTGCGGAGTAACAACAAATCCTTCTCTTATAGCTAAGGAAGGAAGAGACTTCAATGAAGTTATCAAGGAGATTACTTCTATAGTGGACGGACCTATCAGTGGAGAAGTAAAAGCTACTACTGTTGATGCAGAAGGCATGATTAAAGAAGGTAGAGAGATAGCTGCAATTCATCCAAACATGGTCGTTAAGATTCCTATGACTGTTGAAGGATTAAAAGCAGTTAAAGTCCTTTCTGCAGAAGGTATAAAGACTAATGTTACACTTATCTTCTCAGCTAATCAGGCTCTTCTTGCTGCAAGAGCAGGTGCTACATATGTATCACCATTCCTTGGAAGACTTGATGATATCAGCATGCCTGGTATAAATCTTATTGAAGATATCGTTCAGATATTTGAAAATTATGGTCTTGAAACTGAAATTATTGCAGCAAGTATAAGAAATACTGTTCACGTAACAGAGTGTGCTCTTGCCGGAGCAGATATAGCAACAGTTCCATATGCTGTTATTGAGCAGATGACAAAGCATCCGCTTACAGATCAGGGAATTGAGAAATTCCAGGCTGATTATAAAAAAGTATTTGGTTAAGATATATTAAGGAGGTCGAAACAAATGAAAAATGTACCTGAGGTAAAAATGGGAATAGTAGCAGTTAGCAGAGACTGTTTTCCTATGTCATTATCAGAGAGAAGAAGAAAGGCAGTTGTAGCTGCGTACAATAAAAAGTATGGAGATATCTACGAATGTCAGACAATTATTGAAAATGAAGTTGATATGAGAAAGGCACTTGCAGAAGTAAACGAAGCTGGATGCAACGCTATTGTTGTTTATCTTGGAAACTTCGGTCCAGAGTCAAGTGAGACACTTCTTGTTAAAGAATTCCAGGGACCTGCAGCAATTATCGCAGCAGCAGAAGAGTCTGGTGACAGCCTTCTTGATGACAGAGGAGATGCTTATTGTGGTATGCTTAATGCAAGCTATAACCTTAAGCTTCGTAATCTTCGTGCTTATATTCCTGAAGTACCAGTTGGAACAGCAGATGAATGTGCTGATATGATCAATGATTTTGTAAAGGTTGCAAGAGTAAGAATAGCTCTTAGCGATCTTAAGATTATAAGCTTTGGTCCAAGACCTCAGGATTTCCTTGCATGTAATGCGCCTATCAAGCAGCTCTATAATCTTGGTGTTGAGATTGAAGAGAATTCAGAGCTTGATCTTTTCGAAGCATTTAACAAACATGAAGGCGATGAGAGAATTCCTGCTGTTGTTGAAGATATGACTAATGAACTTGGCGCTGGAAATAAAAAGCCAGAGATTCTTTCAAGACTTGCTCAGTATGAGCTTACACTTCGTGACTGGGTTGAGGCACATAAGGGTAGCAGAAGCAATGTAATCGTAGCTGGTAAGTGCTGGCCTGCATTCCAGACACAGTTCAAATGTGTTCCATGCTATGTTAACAGCCGTCTCTGCAAGGATGGTATCCCTGTATCTTGTGAAGTAGATATCTATGGAGCTCTTTCTGAGTATATCGGTGAGCTTGTAAGTGAAGATACAGTTACACTTCTTGATATTAATAATACAGTTCCGGCAGATATGTACAATGAAGAAATCAAGGGCAAGTTTGCTTATGATTACAAGATTACTGATACATTTATGGGATTCCATTGTGGAAATACAGCTACAAACAAGCTTGCATTCTGTGAGATGAGAAATCAGAAGATTATGGCTAGAAGCCTTCCAGTAGAAGTTACAAACGGAACTCTTGAAGGAGATCTTATTCCTGGAGATGCTACTATATTCCGTCTTCAGTCTACATCAGATGGTAAGCTTCGTGCTTATGTTGCAGAAGGTGAAATACTTCCTGTAAGAACAAGATCTTTCGGAGCAATTGGTATCTTTGCTATACCTGAGATGGGACGTTTCTATCGTCACGTTCTTGTTCAGAAGAATTATCCTCATCATGCTGCTATTACATTCCACCACAATGGAAAGCTTCTCTTTGATGTATTTAAATTCCTTGGTGTAAGATTCGATGAGATAGATTATAATCATCCGGCTGGAGTGATGTATAAATCAGAAAATCCATTTGCATAAGTTGATTTGTTATTTTATCAAAATGCTTTCCTGCTTCGGCAGGAATAGCATTTTGATTTTTACTAAAAGAGTATATGAGGAAGGATAAAAAGTATGTTTATTGGAGTAGATCTTGGAACATCTGCAGTTAAACTTTTGGCTATGAGCTCTGAAGGAAAGATACTTAAAACAGTATCTGTAGAATATCCTATTAGTTTTCCAAAGTCTGGATGGTCAGAGCAAAGACCAGAAGACTGGTATGATGGCACAATAAAAGGAATCAAACTTCTTCTTGAAGGACTTGATGATACAAATGTTGAAGGCATCGGTATCGGTGGCCAGATGCATGGACTTGTTATATTAGATGAAAATGACGATGTTATTCGTCCGGCTATTCTCTGGAATGATGGTCGTACTACAGCAGAAACTGATTATCTGAACAATTGTATAGGAAAGGACAAACTTTCTGAATACACTGGTAATATAGCTTTTGCCGGATTTACAGCTCCTAAGATTCTTTGGGTAAAGAATAATGAGCCTGATAATTTTGCGAAAATAAAGAAGCTTATGCTTCCTAAAGATTATATAGTATATAAATTTACCGGATCATATGTGTCTGATTATTCTGATGCATCCGGTATGCTTCTTATGGATGTTAAGAATAAGTGCTGGTCAAAGGAAATGCTTGATATCTGTGGTATTTCAGATATAGAGATGCCAACACTTCATGAAAGCTTTGATGTAGTGGGTGAAGTTAAAGATACAGTTCTTTCAGAAATTGGTATCGGTGGTAATGTTAAGGTTGTTGCAGGTGCTGGAGATAATGCGGCAGCAGCAATTGGAACTGGTACTGTTGGTGAAGGTGGTTGTAATCTGTCACTTGGAACATCTGGTACGCTCTTTATATCTAGTGAGAGATTCTCAGTAGATGATAAAAATTCACTTCATTCATTTGCTCATGCCGATGGCGGATATCACCTGATGGGATGTATGCTTTCTGCTGCGTCATGCAATAAGTGGTGGATGGATGAAATACTTAAAGACAAGGATTATAGTGGTTCTCAAAAGGGTATAGACAAGCTTGGCGAGAATAATGTATTCTTCCTTCCTTATCTTATGGGTGAGAGATCACCTCATAATGATCCGCTTGTAAGAGCCGGATTCCTTGGTATGAGTATGGATACAACAAGAGAAGATATGGTTCAGAGTGTTTTGGAAGGAGTTGCTTTTGGACTTAGAGACAGTCTTGAAGTTGCAAGAAGCCTCGGTATAAATGTAGAAGTATCTAATATCTGTGGAGGAGGAGCAAAGAGTCCTCTGTGGAGAAAGATAGTTGCAAATATCATGAATATTCGTCTGGAAATACAGGAGAATGATGAAGGACCGGCACTTGGTGGTGCTATTCTTGCGGCAGTAGGATGCGGTGTATTTAAGGATGTAAAGGAAGCAGCTGATAAAATAGTTAAGGTTGTTGAAGTTGTTGAACCTGAACAGGAACTTGTGGACAAATACGAAGAAAAGTATTCTAAGTTCAAGAAGCTGTATCCTATGGTAAAAGATTTGTATAATTAATCTTGGATAATAAGAGGATAGAAGGATGAAAAAGGATTTTGGTATAACAAAAAAGGGGGAAGCTGTAACTGCATATACCATTTGTAATGAGGCTGGTATGTCGGCTACTATAATTAATTTTGGAGCAACTCTTGTAAAACTGGAAGTACCTGATAAAGTCGGAAATATGAGAGATGTAGTTCTTGGTTACGATGATGTCAGCGGCTATGAAAATGGAGAAACATTTTTTGGTGCAGTTATCGGAAGAAATGCCAACCGCATATGTGGTGGAAAAGTTACTCTTGATGGCGTGACATATCAGATGGATCAGAATGATAACGATAATAATCTTCACAGTGGATTTAATGGTATCGATAAAAAGATATGGACAACTCTTGATACAGATAACAAATCCTCTGTTACATTTATCTGTAAATCAAATGATTTAGAACAGGGACTTCCTGGAAATGTTACTATTACTGTAACTTATACTATCACAGATGATAATGAACTGCTTATCACATACGATGCAGTCAGTGATAAGAAAACAGTAATAAATCTTACAAATCATTCTTATTTTAATCTTAACGGGCATTATAAAGGAAACATAGAAGGACACGAGCTTGTACTTTATGCTGATTATTATAATCCGGTTATAGATGAAAAATCTATTCCTACAGAGGAAAATGCTTCAGTAGAAGGGACAGTATTTGATTTTAGAACGGCTAAAGAGATAGGACGAGATATTGAAGCGGATGATATTCAGCTTAAATATGTTGGTGGTTATGACCATAACTATATAATTAATGGTAATTCAGGAGATATGAGACCATTTGCGTCTCTGTATTCAAAGGAAAGCGGGATTCTTATGGAGTTCTCTTCTGATCAAACAGGTACTCAGTTATATACTGGTAATTTTATAGGTGATCAGATAGGCAAAGGTGGATTTAACTATCATAAGAGATCTGGTATGTGTTTAGAACCACAGTATATACCAAATGCAATGAACTTTATTCCGGAAGGAAGTATAGATAGTCCGGTATTTGATGCTGATGAAAGATATCATTCTGTGAGTTGTTTTAAATTCTCTATTAAGTAACTTGTATAACCGTTTTTTATAAGTAATAGACCGAAAAGATGATTTTTAGTCGTTTCGGTCTATTTTTATACATTTTTTATTAATAATCTGTCATTTATTACAAAAACATAGCAATATTTGATAAATAAGTCGCAATATTTGAAAAGTATTATTGTACAATTTTTACTATAATATTTTTAGTCAACCGGCATAGTATACATTATGCCTAAAGTGTGCATGCTTTGAGGAGACGGTTATACTAAGTATTTTAAGGAGGATTTTACAATGAGAAAAATGAGACGTGCTCTCGCCGTAGCACTTAGTGCTATGATGATTGCAGGCGTAGCTACAGGTTGTGGATCTACATCTACTGACACATCTTCTACAGATGATTCTGCAGCTACAACAGAAGCAGCAGTAGATGATACTGCAGCAACTGATGACACAGCTACAGATGATGCAGCTAAAGATGACACTGCAGCAGATGATACTGCAGCAGCTGACGGTGGAACTATCAATGTATGGGCATTTACAGATGAAGTTCCTAACATGATCAAGAAGTTTAAGGAGACACATCCTGACTTCAATTATGAAATCAATGAGACAATTATTGCTACAACTGATGGTGCTTATCAGCCAGCTCTTGACCAGGCTCTTTCAGCAGGTGGAGAAGATGCTCCTGATATCTATGCAGCAGAGGCAGCTTTCGTACTTAAGTATACACAGGGCGATATGGCTCAGTATGCTTGCCCATATGATGATCTTGGTATCAACACACAGGCAGAGATTGACGAAGCTAAGATTGCTCAGTACACAGTTGATATTGGAACAAATCCAGATGGCAAGGTAGTTGGTCTTGGTTATCAGGCAACTGGTGGTGCATTCATTTATAGACGTTCAATCGCTAAGGATGCATTTGGTACAGATGATCCAGCAGAAATCGCTAAGATCATCGGTGCTGGTACACAGAACTGGGATAAGTTCTGGGAGGCAGCTGCAACTCTTAAGGATAAGGGATACGGAATCGTATCTGGTGATGGTGATGTATGGCATGCAGTTGAGAACAGCTCAGATACAGGCTGGATCGTAGACGGAAAGCTTAACATCGATCCTAAGAGAGAGGCATTCCTTGATATATCTAAAAATCTTAAGGATAACGGTTGGCACAATGATACACAGGATTGGCAGGATGCTTGGTTCGCTGATATGAAGGGCGAAGGCGAGAAGGGAATCTTCGGATTCTTTGGACCTGCTTGGCTTATCAACTATACATTAGCTCCTAACTGCGGTGGCGAGAAGGTAGGCGAAGGCACATATGGTGACTGGGCTTGCTGTGCTCCTCCAGTAGGTTTCTTCTGGGGTGGTACATGGGTACTTGCTAACAAGGACTCAGCTAAGAAGGAAGCAATTGGACAGATTATCGACTGGATCACACTTAACTGTACAGAAGATGGTCTTCAGTATATGTGGGCTAACGGTACATTTAATGGTGAAGGCGGTACTAAGGACTGCGTAGCTTCAGCTACAGTTATGGATATATCAGATGGTACACTTGATTTCTTAGGTGGCCAGAATATGTTCGATGTATTTGGCGAAGCTAATGCTTATGCAAATGGTAAGAACCTTACACAGTATGATGAGACAATCAATCAGTACTGGAGAGATCAGGTTCGTCAGTATTCAGCTGGCGAGAAGTCAAGAGACGAAGCTATTGCTGCATTCAAGCAGAACGTAGCTGATAACCTTGCTGTTACAGTTGAGTAATTAAAAAATACAACTCCACTTATTCCGGTGTCTTATAAAGGCACCGGAGAGTGGGATATAACAAGTTCTTGTTATTTGAAGTGTGCACACTTCATTTTTTGACACAAATTTAAGTAGCTTTAATCGGAGGTAAATATGAAAAAGAAGAAATCTGGAGAAATCAGATATGCCAAGTATGGATACATATTTAGTCTTCCATTCGTTATTGCCTACATATTATTCCAGTTATATCCTATTTGTTATACAATATTTATAGGATTTACTGATCTTCAGGGAGCAGCTCCAAAACCTGTACATATTCTTGATGATCCATTATTGAATTTTAAGCAGGTTCTTTCAGCTCCGACATTTCAGGGTGCTTTAAAGAATACAGTTTTAATCTGGTTGGTTAACTTTGTACCACAGATACTTCTTGCACTTGTTCTTACAGCCTGGTTTACAGACAGAAGATGGAATATTAAGGGGCAGGGTATATATAAGGTTCTCTTGTACATGCCAAATATTATTACCGCAGCAACTATAGCTATTCTTTTCAATGCTATGTTTGCATATCCTACAGGACCAGTTAATGATATTCTTATGAGTTTAGGAATATATAAAGAAGCTAAAAACTTCCTGATTAGTAAGGGTATAACAAGAGGTATAGTCGCATTTATACAGTTCTGGATGTGGTATGGTTATACAATGCTTATACTTATATCTGGTGTTCTCGGAATAGATCCGGAAATATTTGATGCTGCTGAAGTAGACGGTGCTAATAAGGTACAGATTTTCTTCCAGATTACACTTCCGAATATAAAGACAATACTTCTTTTCACACTTGTAACATCTCTTATCGGTGGTCTCAACATGTTTGATATTCCTAAGCTCTTTAACTTAGGTGGACCTGATAATGCTACAACTACTACAAGTGTATTCATTTACAATCAGGCATTTAGTGGAAGCTTTATGTATAATAGAGCAGCCGCTGCAAGTATGATTATGTTTATTATCATCATGATATGTTCAGCTGTTCTTTTCTATCTTCTTAGAGAAAAGGATGATGGATATGGTACAACTGATGGAACAGCGAAAACAAGGAAGAAGAAAGGAGGTGCTAGGTAATGGCAGATACATCAACAAAGGCTTATGATAGTGAGACAATGGCACCTGCCAGTCATCACGGAATGAAAGTGGTGATTCATGTAGTATGTATTATACTAGCAGCTCTTAGTGTATTACCTTTCTGGATCATGATTGTTAATTCAACAAGATCTACAACACAAATACAACAACATGCCTTATCACTAATACCATCATCTCATATGATTCAGAATTTCAAAATTCTGACTGGTAAATCATTTAATCCTATGGTGGGCTTTATGAACTCTATCTTGATTTCGGTAGGTGCAACCCTCCTAACAGTTTATTTCTCATCACTTACTGCTTATGCAATGGTAGCGTATGAGTGGAAGCTTAAGAATGCATTCTTCAGCTTTGTAGTAGGAGTTATGATGATTCCTGCACAGGTTACAATGATTGGTTTCTATAAGTTCGTTTATAGAATTGGAATGACTAATCATTTATCAATGCTTATTCTTCCTGCAATCGCTGCACCATCAACAGTATTCTTTATGAGACAGTATCTGTATCCTACCTTATCGATGGAAATAGTTCAGGCCGCGCGTATAGATGGAGCCGGTGAGTTTAGAATTTTCAACGGAATTGTTCTTCCGATTATGAAACCTGCCATTGCTACACAGGCTATATTCTGTTTTGTCGCTAAATGGAATGACCTGTTTACTCCACTGGTTCTTCTTACAAATAAGGAAAAGTATACTATGCCTATAATGGTATCTCTTCTTAGAGGAGATATTTACAAGACAGAATATGGATCTGTATATATGGGACTTACGCTAACAGTTTTGCCACTTATCATAATGTATTTGATACTATCTAAATATATTATTGCCGGAGTTGCTCTTGGCGGTGTTAAGGGTTAAAGTGTAAGATTTAAAGATAATATTTTGTTTGATCGTGAATTAAAGTGAAGGTTAATTTACAGTCTAGTGAAGGTTAAAATATTTAAGGGTTTTTAAGTATTAGTGAGGGTATAAAAAGACCATCCCGAAAAAGGATGGTCTTTTTTGTAAGTTGTAAAAGGTATAATTACAGATTTGAATGATTATCTTTGTCTGCATTAAGTATCAGTTTTTTATAATCGCTTGGCGAATAATTTTTATATTTTTTAAATGTTCTGCAAAAGGATGGAAGAGTGTTGAATCCGGTCTGAAATGCTATATCAGTAATTGGCGTATCAGTTGCGAGAAGAACTTCTGCCTTACTGATTCTCTTCATAGTCAGATATTCATGGAATGTATATCCTGTTTGCAGTTTAAATAATCTTAGAAAATGATATTTTGAAAATCCGGTATATTCTGCAGCCTGTTCAGTTGATATATCCTCTGAATAGTTTATATCGATATACTTAAGCAGTGAATTGATACGTCCTGTAGAATGTGAAGTTGAATCATATTCTTCTTTCTTCAGATTCTCGGAATGTCTGGCTATTTCGATAAATACCTGATACAGTTTATCATATACAATGGTTTCCCAGAAATATGAATTAGTAAAGTATACTGAATTCATTTCCATGAATAGCTTATAAACACTTTCATATATATCCGGACAAGTTTTTGAATTACATAGAAAAGCATCAAAAAACATTGGCTCAATTGATTTATAATCATGTGATCTAAAGAATTGGTTAATTTCTATAAGATATATAAATCTGATTCCGGTTTGATCATTTATATATTCGTGGGACATAAGAGGCGGAATGATGAGTATATCGCCCTCTTTAAGTATATATGTTTTATTATTTGCAGTTATCTGATAATTATTCTGTATACATATAAAAACCTCTAATGCTTCGTGAGCATGTAGAGCGTATCCTTCAGGCTGGTTGTTGTACCATATCCTTACATGTGAGGTCTGGTTATATGAAACCAGTTCTTTTTTATTCGTTACAATTCGATCACCGAGATTTCCATCAGACTGCAGGTATTTTTCGGGTATCGGTGTTTTAGATATATTAGTCATTTATTACCTTCTCATTTATATATTGTCAAGTGAGGTTGCCCTCTGATTTCTTTTTGATTTTAATAATAACAAAAAATATTTTAAAATTCAATCTTATGATTTTTATAGCATTTTTCTTACATTTTTTTTAAATTGTCTTATTGCGTTAAAGTCCTAATATTAGTATAATAGGCTTTGTGTGGTTTTAGCCACGACTGTTTTTTTGAAGGGAGGAATACCCTAGTGTTAAAAGATGCAATGCAAATGGTCGAAGCAGCTGAAAAAGAAGCTCAGGAACTGATTCAAAAAGCCAGGTCTGAAGCAGATCAGATTCGTAAAAAAGCTGATTTAGATCATACTGAGATCATTCATAATGCTGAGATTTCTATAAAAGAAAATGAAGCTCAAAGCTTAGCTAAGCTTGAAAAAGAGAGCGTAGATGCAGCTTCAAAGGCAGAGGCTGATGCATCGCAAAAAGCAAATGATCTTGTTAAGTCTATTGGAGCTAAACAGGAAGAAGCTATTGATAAGGTTATTAGTGAAATAATCGGATAGTTTATTTAAATATTTATACGGAAAGGCGGGATAAACTTGGCTATTGTAGAAATGCGAAAGCTGGGAGTTTATGGTGTTAAGAAGAACCGAAAAGGAACTCTGGAGTTTTTGCAACGTACAGGAGTCATGGAGATAGATGATGTCCCTTCTGATGAGATTCCATTTGAAAAAATGGACACATCCGGTGAAAGATTAAGGTTTCAAAATATCGCTGATGAATTTGAACATGTTATCGAACTTCTAAAGAAGTATGATACTTCCAGATCTGGATCTCTTCTAAATCTTGAAAATACTCAGATTACCAGATCCGAGTATGAAGATATAAAGAAAAGTCGCCGTGATTATTATTCTAAAGTTAAGGAAATACTTTCGCTTGAGAAAAGTCTTTTTGAAAGTAAAGCTACCATAACACGTAAGGAGAATAAGATAGCATCTCTATCGCCATGGTCTAAACTTGATATTCCACTTAATAGTGAGAAAACAAATCGAACGAAGATATTTATCGGTACATTTAATTCAACTGTATCAAAGGAGCAATTATTTGAAATTATCTCAGAAGGTCTTACTGAACCGGTTCCGGTCGAGGCTGAAATCCTTTATTCTGAGAGTCAGATAACAAATGTATGTGTTGTTGCGGTTAATAGCGTAGCAGAAAAGGTTGAAGAAAATCTTAGGTCTAATGGATTTAGTAAACTTCCGTTTCTGTCGCACAGGATACCGATAGATGCAATAAATAAAAGAAAAAATGATATAGTAGAAGAAGAAAAGAAGATTGCAGAAACAGAGAAAAAACTTTCATCTTATGCAGAGTTTATACCTCAGTTTAAGATAGCGTCTGATTACTACAGAACAAGGTCTGAGAAGTACAGAATTCTTGGGACTTTACCTCAGTCTGAAAAGGTTTTCTTCATTCAGGGATGGGTGGAAGCATCGAAGGCAGAATCTGTAGCCAAAGCTCTGGAAGAAAAGTTTGAGGATGTTGTAGAGATAGAACAGGATGACGAAAATGCACCGATACTTCTTAAGAATAACAGATTTTCTGAAGCATCAGAAGTAGTTCTGGAATCATACGGATTACCGATGAATAATAGGGTTGATCCGACAGTCGTTATGTCTATATTCTATGTATTCTTCTTTGGAATGATGCTTTCTGATGCAGGATATGGAATTATAATGTCACTTATATGTTTTATAGTTCTTAAGAAATATCCTCGAATGGAAAGCGGAATGAATAAGATGCTGAGATTATTCTTTTGGTGTGGACTTTCAACTACATTCTGGGGATTTATGTTCGGAGGATTCTTCGGAGATGCGATAGATGTTATAGCAAAGACATTTTTCGGAGTTCCGGATAATGTACAGGTGTTAAAGCCTCTATGGTTTGCTCCACTTGAAAATCCGATGAGACTTCTCATATGGTGTATGCTGTTTGGATTGATACATCTTTTTGCCGGACTTGGAATGAAAGGATATGAGTATCTTAAAAGTCATGATATAGTAGGCTTTTTATCAGATGTTATAGCCTGGTATCTGTTTATCGGCGGTCTGGTACTTATGCTGATACCTACAAATATATTTGCTTCTATAGCTCAGATGCAGATAGTATTTCCGGATTGGCTTGTTCTTCTGTCAAAGGTTATTACTGTTGTTGGTATGGTAACTATAATTCTTATGTCAGGAAGAGCAAACAAGAACTGGGGTATCAGAGTGGCACTTGGTGCCTATGATATTTATGGAGTGACCGGATGGCTCTCGGATGTACTTTCTTATTCAAGACTTCTTGCTCTTGGACTTGCAACCGGAGTTATCGGAAGCGTTATCAATATGATGGCCAGCATGAAAGGAAAGAGTGTTGGTGGAGTTATCATATTTATACTTGTGTTCATACTTGGACATACACTCAATATACTGATTAATTTGCTAGGTGCATATGTTCATACAAATCGTCTTCAGTATGTAGAGTTTTTTGGAAAATTCTTTGATGGCGGAGGAAAGCCATTCAAACCATTTAAAACAATTAATAGATATGTTGAAATTAAGGAGGATTAAATCATGTCAACAGGAGTTGTTATTGCATTAATAGGAGCAGCGCTTGCTACAATACTTGCAGGTATAGGTTCAGCGCTTGGTGTAGCTATGGGTGGACAGGCAGCAGCAGGAGTAGTCAGCGAAGATCCTGCACAGTTTGCGAAAGTTCTTATTCTTCAGCTGCTTCCAGGTACGCAGGGTATTTATGGACTTCTTGTTACATTTATATTACTTTCACAGATTGGACTTCTTGGTGGAAATATAGCAGATCTTTCAGTTAAGCAGGGATGGGCATTTTTGGTTGCATGCCTTCCTATAGCTATCGTTGGTCTTATTTCAGCTATATATCAGGGAAAGACATCTGTTGCTTCAATTGGTGTAGTTGCAAAAAAACCGGATCAGTTCGGTAAAGCTATGCTTTTCCCTGCTATGGTTGAGACATACGCAATTCTTGCTCTTCTTATATCAATCCTTGCTGTATCAAATATTACAGTATAAATATACTTGTGACACTTATGTTGTTATTATAAATACATTTATAAAAGAATAATAAGGAGATTTACATGGCGGGAATTGATAATATCACTAAGGTGATAGCCCGGGATGCCGAGAAAGAAGCTGAGTCTATTATATCTTCTGCAAAGGCTAATTCAGATGTAATAAGAAAGCAGGCTGAGTCAGAGGCTGATAAGCTCAAGGCTGATGCTAATGAGAAGCTAGAGAAGAAGCTTATGGCTGAAAGAAAGAAGATACATTCTCAATCAGAACAGATAGAGAAGCTTATAATGCTTAAAACAAAGCAGCAGATCATTGAGGATACTCTTGACAAAGCTAAAAATAAGATACTCGGATACGAAGATAAAAAGTATTTTGAGGTATTACTTAAGATTCTTGAGACATCTGTTCAGGCAGATAAAGGTACTTTGCTTTTAAATTCTAAGGATTTAAAACGTATCCCGGATGGTTTTGATAAAGACATAAATGCAGTAGCTTCAAAAAAGGGTGGCACTCTTGAGGTAGGCAGTGAAGCTGTGAAGATTAATGGTGGCTTTATTCTCAAATATGGCAATATAGAGATTAATTCTTCTTTGGATGCCCTGTTTGAAGAAAATGAAGAAAAGCTGGTAGATATTGTAAATACTACTATATTTGGATAGAAAAGGTTCTTTTTATAAGATAAGAATCTTACAGGAGATAATACATGAAAGACGCAGATTATATCTATGCTGTCGCCAGTATTCGAGTAAAAGAAAAAAATCTTCTGACTGATGCAGATATTCAGACTATGATAGGAATGAAGAGTGAAAAAGAGGTTCTTGCCTTTCTAAAGGAAAGAGGCTGGGGAGATAGTACTTCTGAAAGTAGTATGGAAGAACTTCTTGCTGAAGCTGAAAAGGCAGAAATGAAACAACTCTTTAGTCTTGGTCTGAATAAGGAGATGATAGATACTTTATTTATTGAAGAATTGTATCATAATCTTAAGGCTGCTATTAAAGAGGTTTGTACAGGAGTTACAGATAGTCAGGCGTTCTATGATCATGAGGTGTATAACAAAGATCAGATGCTTTCTATCATAAATAATAAAGAATATGATAAGCTTCCTGAAGATATGCAGAAGCTTGCAAAAGATGCTTTTGACTTTATGTTAACTACAAGAGATGGTCAGAGGCTGGATATTATGATTGACAGAGCATGCCTTGATGCAATGGAAAAAACTGCTGCAAAGACAAAAGATAGATTTCTTTCTGAATATGCAGAAATGAAGGTAGTTATAGCTGATATAAAAATTGCAGTTAGAGCTGCTGATACTAAAAGAAGCATAAATGTAATTGAAGAAGCACTTGCACCTAATAGAAAGTTTGATGTAAAAGAGCTTGCTAAAGCAGCTGCATCTGGCAGAGAAGGTGTTTATGAATATTTAGAAAGAAATGGTTATAAGGATGCGGTAGACGCTCTTAAACAATCATTTTCTACATTTGAGAAATGGTGTGATGATTCTATAATGAGTACACTCATGTCTCAAAAAACAAATATTCAGTCAAGTGGTCCTATAGTTGCATATTATCTGGCAAAACAAAACGAGATAAGAACTGCCCGTATCATTATGACAGCAAAAGCAAATGGCTTTAGTAATGATGCTATCTCAGAAAGGGTAAGGAAGATGTATGGATGATAATAAGATTGCAGTAATAGGCGATTATGATAGTATCTATGGATTTGCTTCCCTTGGACTAAGTACTTTTCCTGTAGAAGAGGAAGAGGAAGCAGTCAGAATTTTAAAAAATCTGGCTAATAGTGGATACGGGATTATATATATAACAGAAGAGCTGGCTAAGATTACTTCCAGGCAGATAGATAAATACAGAGAAGTAATGACACCGGCTATAATACAGATACCCGGTGTAAAGGGAAATACTGGAGACGGTATCAAAGCAGTCCGACGTTCAGTTGAGCAGGCTGTAGGAAGTGATATCCTCTTCGGAGAGTAAAGAAAGGAGACGCTCCATGGGAGTAGTTGGTAAGATAAAGAAAGTTGCCGGACCGCTTGTTATAGCAACAGGTATGCGTGACGCTGATATGTTCGATGTAGTTCGTGTCAGTAATGAGCGACTTATTGGAGAAATTATAGAGATGCATGGTGATGAAGCATCTATACAGGTATATGAGGAAACTGCAGGTCTTGGACCTGGTGAACCTGTTGAATCAACTGAAGTTCCTCTTTCAGTTGAACTGGGACCTGGACTTATGGGCTCTATATATGATGGAATTCAAAGACCACTTACAAAAATCATGGAGGTTACTGGTGGAAATCTCCTGGAAAGAGGCGTTGAAGTACCATCTCTTGACAGAGAAAAGAAATGGGATTTCGTTGCTACTGTAAAAGTCGGTGACAAGGTAGTAGCCGGAGATATAATCGGTACTGTTCAGGAGACTGAAGTAGTAACCCAGAGGATAATGGTTCCATATGGAATAGAAGGTACTATAAAGAGTATAAACAGCGGCTCATTTACTGTAGTTGATACAGTTGCCGTTGTAGAAACTGCTGATGGTGATAAAGAGCTTACAATGATGCAGAAATGGCCGGTTCGTAAAGGACGTCCTTATAAGAAAAAGCTCCCACCTCGTCAGCCGCTTATAACAGGTCAGCGTGTAGTTGATACATTTTTCCCTATAGCAAAGGGTGGTGTTGCAGCAGTTCCCGGTCCTTTTGGTTCAGGAAAAACAGTTATACAGCATCAGCTTGCTAAGTGGGCAGATGCAGAAATAGTTGTATATATCGGATGTGGAGAGCGTGGAAATGAGATGACAGACGTTCTTAATGAGTTTCCGGAACTTAAGGATCCTCGTACAGGCGAGTCACTTATGAAGAGAACTATTCTTATAGCAAATACATCGGATATGCCGGTTGCTGCCCGTGAGGCCTCCATATATACAGGAATTACTCTTGCTGAGTATTTCAGAGATATGGGCTATTCAGTAGCACTTATGGCAGATTCAACTTCACGTTGGGCAGAAGCACTTCGAGAGATGTCTGGTCGTCTTGAAGAAATGCCAGGTGAGGAAGGTTATCCTGCTTATCTTGCATCTCGTCTTGCACAGTTCTATGAAAGAGCCGGACATGTAATATGTCTAGGAAGTGATGAGAGAGAGGGCGCACTTTCTGCTATTGGAGCAGTATCTCCTCCGGGTGGTGATATATCAGAACCTGTATCGCAGGCAACACTTCGTATAGTAAAGGTATTCTGGTCCCTTGATGCAAGTCTTGCTTATCAGAGACATTTCCCTGCTATTAACTGGCTTAACAGCTATAGTCTTTATCTTGATGAGATGAAGAACTGGTTTGATACAAATGTCGATGAAGACTGGATGAAGACCAGACAGGAGCTTATGAGTCTTCTTCAGGAAGAGGCATCTCTTAATGAAATCGTTAAAATGGTTGGTATGGATGCACTTTCACCTCAGGATAGACTTAAGATGGAAGCAGCCCGTTCAATTCGAGAGGACTTCCTTCATCAGAACTCATTTGATGAGATAGATACTTATACTTCTATGCAGAAACAGTTCTATATGCAGAAACTTGTATATCAATTCTATGCTGAAAGTGTAAAAGCGCTTAAAGATGGGGCAAATATCAATGATATAGTGTCCATGAAAGTGCGTGAAGATATAGGACGTTATAAGTATACATTAGAGGAAAATATAGAAACACAGTATAATAAAGTTCATGATGAGCTTATTAGTGAACTTTCAGGACTTATTGGAAAGGAGGAAGACTAATGCCGAAGGAATATCGTACTATACAGGAAGTGGC
>AUXO010571398.1_pt1 | contig 20649 bp, 28 predicted proteins | sample 768731 | NCBI WGS metagenome assembly AUXO01 (sample SAMN02715735, study PRJNA202380) | gut metagenome | biome: sheep rumen | host: Ovis aries | place: New Zealand: Palmerston North
TTTTCCTCGTCGGTGTGCGGACTGTCGGACGTCCTGGAATCACCCCGGAAGGAATTGCTCAAATACTTTTTGAGCAGCCGAGCCTGCTTGGGAATACTCCGCCGCGCAGAGAAACGGGGAAAGGTTTTGCCGCCCCAGTTGGATATTGCCTTGAAGGAAATGATAGCCTGGTGGGAAGCCCAGGAAAAGCAGGGGGTTTCTATCCCTACGAACCCGGAGGAGTAAAAACCTGCTCGAACGAGGTGAGTCCAACCGTTATTGACGGCTCATGCCCAGGTTTTCAAAACGGAGTTGTAGAAGGGCGCACGATTACGGGGGCCGATGTTTCACCGTCAATCATAGCTTCTGACTACAAGGGGCCTGGAAACACCCAGGATGGGAAATGTGTGGTTGCCCCGCTTGCGAAAGACTGTTGTCCGACCATTGACGCCTCATATCCTGGGCATATGAACTTTCAGGATTTGGACAAACTTCCAATAACTCCTATTCCGAATAGCTTTAGGGCCAGTTCATTCGGAACATTCAAAAAAGAGGAAGTTTCTGGGACTTTGGATTGCGACCATTGCAATGGAACGGCAAATGGCACTCCATGTTTAATTGCTGAACCGATGGTTTCAGATAAGGAAAAGACTTCATGTCTTACACCTGAGCACCCAATGACCCATAGGGTGTATGAAGACAATGGAGCATTTCCAACGATTATGTCAGGACGCGATTCCGGGCAGGATATGCGAGCCGTACTTACCAAGGCTGAAGAGCCAATGGCATTTTCGCAGAACCAACGAGAGGAAGTAAGGGATTTGGGGCAGGCTTCTGGAGCCATACCTGCGGAGGATGGTTCGCATCAGCGGACAATGATTTGCTGCAATTCGCCCCAACCGCATTCCACAACCAGAGGATATGGCATTGATGTGGCTTCGACAATGGGCGCGGCGGCAGGAGAGAGTGGAAACAACAAGCCTTTCGCGGCAATTGAATTAGGCGGGGGAAAGCCAGAGACTGAATCAGTTGGCATTGGTAGAGACGCCTATAATATGGGTTCAAATGCGAAATTCGGGATGTCGGTGGACAACGAATTGAGTCCACCGATTATAGCGCGAGGCCAGAATGCGTTGGCGGCCAATGTCACCACCTATGAAAACCACGCGCAGGACAGCCGGGTTCAACCCATTGATGTCATGCCAACAATGGGGCATAGCAATGCGAATTCCCCAGGCGTTTCAGGAAACAATCCGTTGGTAGTTGTTAAGGACTCACCAACCCAAGAGGCGGCAGTTGCAATCGACCAACAGGGAGGCAAGGGGATGGCCGCAACCGCAGAAGAGGTTTTGCCTACAATGGCATCAGATTCGCATGGCACCCCTCATGCGGTTTGCACTACCAATTCGAACGGAGAAGACGTAATGCCAACAATTTCAGCAGACGAATACAAAATGACACAGCACCAGAAGGATAGGTCTGGCGGCTATGTGATGCAGTTGTTGTTCTAAATCAGTTAGGGGATATTCCGCCATGGACACGCCCCATAAAACCACACTTCCCGAAACCGAAGTTATAAAATCAACCAACATCGACCATTGCATAGGTTTGAAATACCGGGTGAGTGCCACCAGCTTCAATCCGTTTTCAATTGACCATTCATATGCACTTGCGGCGATGTGCGACCAGGCGGTAAGTTACGAAGTGAAGAACGAGACGCAATCTTCAGAACAAGCTGAAAAGCAATCTGCGGTTACGCAATATGGAGAGGAATGCGCAGGCACCATCACTTCGGAGTTCGATGGAATGCCATGTCCTGACCGAGGACCAAGTGCGGTTGCAATAGGAGTTTTCAATACGGACGGAAACAAAGCCGGAGCAGAAACAGACATGAGTGGAGGGTCGCCAAGCATTTTGTCGCAACACGGAACAGACCCTCGTGCGGTTGAATTGGAAATCGAGTCAATTGGAGTTTCATTCGACGGACGAAAGGACATGCCGATGTTAAACGAGTGTTCGCAAACTGAAACAGTTGGAACAAAGCTAGGCCACAAAATCGGGGTTGCCATAGGTTTCAAAGCAGGGCAATCTGCTAACGGGGGGCTTGGTCTGGAAGAGGAAAACTGCCCTACGCTTTCACATCAGCCGTCCGCCCTTGAGCCAACCGTAGTTTATCCAATAAACGGAATGGTTTTGGGGAAGGATACCAAAGACGGAGATAGGCAAACTACTGGCATAGGGTCAGACGGAGATAGGCAAACTACTGGCATAGGGTCTGAAAACGACCCATGCCCAGCCATTCAGACACAACACCACCATGCGGTGGCACAGATAAATTCAGATTCTAAAACCATGGACAATTTGACAAACTTTGACAAACAGAATTCAGATTCCAACTTGAAAGAAGCCGTTGGATTTTCACACATCGCCTCGGGAGTCATGTTGGATTGTACCCCTAAAAACACCGCAACCACCATCAAGGCGTGCGCCGTCGGAGAAGGAGCAACGATTGTCGGAGTGGATGGTTACAATCAGACAATTACAGGCGGAGCATCGCCAACCCTGTCAGGAGCGGCGTCTGATTTCCATCATACTCACGGGGTAATAGCCGAAGGAATTGACCCATACAATATGTCCTCCACAAAGGATGCGGCATCGACAATCGGAGTGAACTGTGGAATTTCAACTGGTCGAAACGGAGTTGCAATCGCCATTGAAGGAAATGGTTCGAGGCCGTCTCATTTGGGAAATGGATTTTCGGGCAAAGAAGTGTCTTTTACTCTTAACCGCATAGAACAACATGGCGTGGCCATAGGCATGAAATATCTTGCTTCTGAAAAGTCCAAAGCTCCGATTTCGGTTGAACATGCCCAGGCATTGGCTGCTGGATGCCCTGATTCTGCGGTGGCGTATGAAAGCAAAAACGCCATGGGAATCACAGAGGGGGCGCATGGCGTTACATGTACTGAAAGTGCATCATCTTTGCAGACTGGCGGCGGAAAGCCCGGACAAGGATACCAGGCCGTGGCAATCGGGTGTGACCGACGAAACCAGACCGGATTCGATGAAGTCCAGCCAACTCTTCAATCCACAGTTTCAGATGGGGGTTCGACTTGCTCAATCGGAATAAACGCCGAGCCTGGAAACCATGACCAATCATATCCCGTTGAATGCGCAAATTCAGTTGTGGCGAAACACAAGGAGGGAGTCATGACAGAAATGGAACCAAAGCCAATGCCTCTTACCCATATTGTCCGCAGATTGACAGTTACGGAATGCGAACGCCTAATGGGATTTCCAGACAACTATACTAAAATCCCATATAGGAACAAGCCTGCGGAAGCGTGTCCTGATTCACCCAGATACAAAGCATTAGGTAATTCCTGGGCCACGAATTGCGCGGAATGGGTCTTGAGAAGAATCGTCCAGGCCATCAAGGAAGGCCGTGCATGAGCTTGATTTTTCTGTTAGAATAATTGCATGGACTTTCAAACTCTTAAGAATCAACTTGCAACTCGTAAACAAGAATTTTTAGCTCGCAAGGCGGCTAACGACTATCTCAAGTCGGAGCGGGACAAACATGCGGCAAGCTCGGCCGAAGTCGGCAAATCCCTTGACATTTCAAGGGCGGCGTCTGAATTTCTAGTTTCTCTTGCGAACCAGCGCAGAAGTGGCTCTAGGACCGCGATTGAAAAGGCGTCAACGGATGCGCTTTCATCCATCTATGGCGTAGACTACTCCGTAAAGCTGGATGCTTCTCAAAAGGCGAATCGGTCGAATTTGGACATATTGGTTGCAAGACGGACGCCAGACGGATTGGTTGAGCGAGGCATAGAGGGGGTTGGCGGAGGTGTGGCAGATACTGTCTCGCTACCGCTTAGACTCATGGTTCTGGCGCGTTCAGACACGGACAATGTGGCTGTTTTGGACGAGTGCTGGAAGCATCTGGACGTTAACCGAATTGGAAACGTGGGCAAGTTGCTGAAAAACATTTCCAAGGGGTTGGACATGCAAATCATTTTCGCCACCCATCATCATGGGCTCGAAAAGTACGCGGACAAGGTTTTCGAGGTTTCGGAAGAGGATGGGGTTTCCAAAGTCGAAGCCGAGCGCAGGTAATGGTTTTCTGTTAGAATAATCAACAAACAACAAAGGAGAACATCATCATGTCAAAGTCTGTTTTTGTTTTTGCAATTGCCATCGCCGTCTTTGTCGGAGGGTGTTGCGGATGCGCCAAGGTTGACACCCATGAGGTTGGGTTGAAGACCAAATGGGGGAGGATTGCTTCAGACCCTCTTTCGCCAGATCTGTACTTCATCAATCCGATTGGCGGGGGCATGGTGACTTACGACGCCAGGGAAACTAGGGCGGAGATAACTGCCCCGACATACACGAGGGATATGCAGACTGCTGATTTACAGCTTATCATTACCTATGCGTTGGACAAGGCCAAGATAAAGGAAGTCCACACCACATATGGGCGGGACTGGGCAAACAAAATCATAAACCCCGTGGTGATTGCAATTGCGAAAGATGTAATCGGCCAGTACGAGGCCGACAAATTGGTAAACGAGCGAGAAAACGCAACGGTTGAAATAAACAAGCTTGTCAAGGAGCGGTTGTCTGACAAACCTGTTTTGTTCGGTCAGTTGGTAATTGCGAACATAGATTTTTCAGATGCCTTTGAAAAGGCGATTGAGGCTAAGCAAATAGCCACCCAGGAGGCCATCAAGGCCAAGAACCGCACGGTGCAGATTGAAGAGGAATCACGGCAGGAAGTGATTAGGGCGGAGGCAAAGGCTAAGGCCACCCTTGCGCTTGCAAAGGCCGATGCGGAAGCGATGGAGGTGCGCGGAAAGGCCCTCAAGGCAAACCAGGACTTAATCATGTTGCAATTTGTGGAGAAGTGGAACGGGACTGCGCCGCAGACCCTTATTCTGGGAGAAAAAGCCGCTCCATTTATCGGCACTTCAAAATAGCATTGGTAGAATAGGTAGAACATCATGGACAACCAGCAAGATTATTTAGCTGAATTCTGCAAACTTGTCAAAGAGTCTTCAGACAAAGCGGTGTACATTTCAGACCCAGACAAAATCGGGTGGATTAAGCATTCTGAATCGCGGTTGGTCTTGCGAGAGAACGGAATTCGGGTGGGAATTGGCAGAGTCCCCGGAGAGTTTATGTTCTACGACTCGTCTCTGTCTGAAAAGACTCTGGATGAATTCCGTGTCAAAACCGGAGCTAGGAAACCTACTGGCGGTCAGAGTCATGAGCCGACTAGGGTTGTTTCATGCAATGAGCCGAAGCGAGAACTGTTCGTGTGCGACTGTGGAGACATCAACCATCAGTTCGTTGTCACCGTAAATGAAAACCAAGGTGACAAGGATGTGTTTCTTGAGGTCAGGCTCAATCGCTATCTGTCGTTCTGGGGCAGGCTGATAAATGCGATCAGATATTTGTTCAAGTTGTCTCCTCCGTGCCGTTTCGGAGACTACGACTGCATCATTCTGAACAAATCCCATATTGATGGACTTGAACGCATTGTTAGGGAACTGAAAACTCTTAAGGATTAGGACATGGAAGGCAATGGGCTTACTTTGGAAGAAGCCATAGAGCATTGCTACGAAAAAGCGCAATGTGGAACGGCCTGCGGGAATGACCATTTGCAGTTGGCTCGGTGGCTTGAAGAACTAAAAGGGTTGCGCGAAGAGAATAAGAAACTTCGCGAAGTCAATAGGTTGCTCCAAAAGGATTTGGGAATGTTTTTATGAACACAGATGAATTTGACAAATCACAACAACTTACAAAATTTGCATTGAGTTTAATCCGCGAACACTTTGAACCCTCCTCTGAAAATTCGTTTCTGGAAAAATCGAGGGAGGTTTCAAAATATTTTCGGGAGATTGGCAAAGACCAACTCGCCACTTACATTGATTGCCTCACCGGCGACGAAAAGAATGTCTGGGTTCCGATGTGATGTTTTCAGTTAGATTGAACCCATTTAAAGATTGATAATTAAAAATGGTTACTTTGGTAAAAGAAGATTTCAGCCGCTATAATGACGACTATGAAAGCATATGGTGGCCAAGGCTGAACAGATTCTGCATCTATACTGACAATAAACGCGAACACAAGAGAAGCAAGTTTATCCGTATTCTTGCGAGCGTCAAGGACTATATCGTGTATGATATATGCAAGGATTGGCTTTTCAATTTCAAACCATTCGGTTCATGGGACAAGGATATTTATCCGTCTTTTCCGAAAGCATTTGGCGCAGTGTTTAATAATGTTTTGATTTTTCTGACTCCGTGGTACAGGATTCGCAGAAAGTTTCTAAATGGGTTCATCAACTGCAATGGCTCAAAATTGTTGGATAATGACTACTGCTCCGCATATGTTCGCAACAGAGCATCTGAATGCGCCTATTACGACCTTGAATTCTGTGGATTCCACTATAGGCTTACAAAGAAGATTCTGCGTGATGACGAAGGCAATTCCTGCAATGGGTTCTTGGTTGGAATTTCATTGGCATTTTCAGACAAAAGTTCGGACGAAAAGAAAAAAGAGGCTGATTCCTATGTTGAGGAAAAATCATTTGTTTGCAGTGGCTGGGTTTGGGGTTGGCAATCTGCGGTAAGAGAGTTGAACAAAATCGTGAGTCTGACTCCAGATTTGGGGTGGTACTCTCATTCTGAGTTTGATAAAGGAGAAGAAGAAAATGTTGCGCAAGGTTGACTCAAAACTTTTTGAAGGTCTTGAAGAGGAAAAGAACCCGTCCAAGAAGTTCAATGTCAAATGGCCTCAAGACCCCGATGATTTTGCGAAGACCGTTTGGAAGGATGTGATTGCCTACTGCAAATTCGGCAAGAACAAGCAGGCGTACAAGGTGCTGTTTCTTGACGGAGACACCCTTGAGCGCAGGTGGTTCTACCTCACGCCCAAGTGGTTTGGCTACCTCAAGCGGTGGAATCAGCATTGCGAGGAACGCATTTCACATGGAGCATCATACCGAGACGCATGGGATGTCAACTGGTGGCTTGCAAGCGCCATTCCTGAGGCTCTGAAGCACCTCCGCGAGGATATGCACGGCTATCCTGTCTGCGCCATCGACCTTTGGAACAAACTTGCCGAAATTACGGGCGACGAGAAGATGGACGAGGCCGCAATTAGTGACAAGGTGGCTTCCGCTGACGGCAAGAAGTTGACGGATGCGGATGTGAAGCAGATTTTGCATGGTTCTGATTTCATGTCAGACGATACTGAAAAGTTCAACGGGATTGACGACCTCCGCTTTAAGACCTGGCAGAAGTGCATTGAGCGTCTTGAGTTTCTGTTCCGCGAATACAATGAAAACACCTGCTCGATGAAGAACCCGTACAAGTTTGAGTGGCACTATGACTGGAAGCCAATCAAAGGCACGAGTTTGACTGAAATGGTCTGGAACGGTACGGATGAGCAGAAAGCGGAGCATGACAGGTATTCAAGTCGTTCAATCGAAATCGACCTGTATCGTGCCGAATGTCTGCACAAGGCAATGAAGATTCTTGAAATCTTTATAGAATATTTGTGGGACTGAGTGACTTTAATGGTAATAATCCGCCCCTCTAAGGGCGGCTTATTTTTTTTAATAATTAGTTAAAATGTAGTTAGAGTTTTAACTTACAAGGAGTTTTACTATTAACAGATTGGCAAAAGAGTTGGTCAGAATAGCGGAAGAGGTTGAAGAGGACAATGAAGGAAGCATTGTTAATAGAATAATAGATTTGTTTGAGGCCATTGGTACTCAGTTTGATGAACATACATGGAGTGCATTCGGTCGCCGCAGCATTGATGGAACTCGTGTAAAAAGGAAAATTGAGAGTTCTGGGGCATATAATGAATACTCAGATGAAGCTGACAAGGATTATTTTATGGAGATGGCCAGATTTCTAGCGCGAGACGGGGCATCCCAAAATGCCCTGGGGTCAACAGATAGGGCGTTAAATAATTGGTGTCAAGGATTAAGATATAGGGCCATGCATGGAGAGTTCTAAGTGGTGTTTTGATTGATTTGTTTTAAGCAAAATCCGCCGCCCCTTTTGTAGCGGCGGCTTTTGTTTTCCTGTTAGAATATAGTAAGAACTATAATTAGGAGTATTCTAGCATGGCTTTGTACAAGGAAGAACGCTATCAGCGCGAATTGGCGGAGGCGGCTGGCTACATTAATGACTATCTCCAAGAGATTCCGTTGTATCGTCCTGCGCACGACTGGCTGATTAGAAATGGATTTCAAGATACATCTTACCAGAATGATATTTTTAAGGATTTGGATTCTGGTAAGAAGAATATGCACCAAATAAAAGAGGAGTTGGCGAACATGGACAAGCAAAACACGGAAGACGGAGACCCTCAAGACCCCGATGAGGCGGCAAAGGAAGCGGAAAAGCGCATTGCCATTTCCGTGCTTGAAGAGTTCAACAAGTGGCGCAGAGGTCATGGCGAATATGCTTGGAATGAAGACCCATCCAAAAACAAGGATTTGGAAATAACCCCAAAGCAAATCGGCTTGGCAATTGATTTTGCCGTGGAGTTTTTGAAGACACACTAGGAGAAAAGAACGAGTTTAAGTGTTGCCGCCGCCCCTTTTGGAGCGGCGGCTTTTGTTTTCCTGTTAGAATAGTTCTGTTATGGATAACAGAAAACAGTATTGTAGCCGTATGAGTTGTAATTCGCTCATTACCACGAAGGCAATGATTTCGGTAATTTTGAATACCTACGAAATCAACAGAATGCTTGATGTGGGTTGCGCAGATGGAGGGTTTACCTCAATTTTGGCGGAATCTACGAACATTCCGCACATCATCGGCATTGACTCAAGCGCGGACATGATAGCCGATGCAATGAACCGCGACGCGCCGCAAAAGAGCCGTCTTTATTTCGTCAATGAATCGTATGAGAAGTACGGCGACAAGAATCTTGACTGCGTTTTGTTCTCTTCCGTGCTACATGAAATTTCGTCATATTCCAAGGACAAGAACTCTAGGTATCTTTCCATGCCGATACAGGATGCGCTTTGTCGAGCGAACGCCATGCTAAATCCTAATGGCATTGTAGTTGTTCGCGATATGGTTAAGGCAGAAAACAGTTTCAAGAACTATGTAAATGTGCGGTTCAAGAACAATGAGCATTTCCATATGTTCTTGGATTTTATGGACAAGTCTCCATTCATGGCTAACCCATGTATGCATTACTCAGAAAAGCCGAAGTGCAACTGGAACGGAGGAAACTTCATAGAAATCCGCGAGGATGTTCTGCTTGAGTTTCTGATGGTGGCCACATGGGGCAAGGAGTCTTTTGACAGGGAAATGCAAGAACGAAAGTTTATCCTCAGCAAATACCTTTGGCAGGAGACATTCAAGAACGCCGGTTTCACCATAAACATGTATTTGGAAACGAACGAGGAATATCCAAAGTACTGGCGAAATATAGTCGATTTCGAGAATGAATATGTTTTTCCTTCAACGACTTGCTTAATTGTAGGGCAGAAGAGCGGATAGATACAATGTCTACACTTTATAACCAAATTGAAGAAGCCCAAACCCAAATAAGAAAAGGTACGGACTTTTTAAAACAAGGGTTGGAGAGCCGTGAACTAATCAAGTTCAAAAATGGCTTGATTTACCCTCGGTATTGCCAATATTGTGTAAAGTGGTATGACAAGCAAATTGTTCCTATTGTATGCATGTTTAATTACTATATACCCAACATAGAGCAAATGGTTAAAGACAATCCAAACACGATTGACGGTTGGATGCAAATGGCTCATAACCAACTTTTGTTAAAAGAGAACTATGACACCAACGCACCGAATCATTATCATCCAACAGTTATCAATGGAGAACAGTATATAGTGTATTGCCCACATTGCGAATGCACAAGTCTTTGGTGTAAGAGTTACAATGAAGCACTGAATGGTTTCCACGAAGAGATAAAAGAACGGTTAAGTTATCTTGAAGAGGTTGAAGAATGAATATTAAAACAACGACAGACATTCATGGTGAAACTGGTAACGGTTGGTATGGTTTCGACTTGGACGGCACTCTAGCCGTCTATAATGGCTGGCAGGGAATCGACCACATTGGAAACCCAGTTAAGCCAATGGTTGACCTTATCAAGCGAATGCACGATGAAGGAAAGGTTGTAAAAATCATGACCGCTCGTGTTGCACCCAAAGATGAGCCTGAAACTCGTCCGAATCCGTATTTTACAGATCAACATATTCAAATAAAACCCATTATATCAAAATTTTAGTTCAAAAACAAGTACAAAAGAGCAAATTATAGTACAAAAGAGTTCAAATTCCTGTTAAAATAACTTGATACGGAGTTAAATCATGACCAGACTTGAACGATATAAGAACATTCTGATACCAGTTGATGATGTCGCCTATGCGGAATACAGAAATCCTGACAAAAGCGCATGGGACGAAGGTGAATCCTCAAAGGGGACTTTTGTCAGAGTCCGCAACGGCTATGTGTATGGCACGATTCAAATCAGCAAGAGCAACGTACTTGATGACTTCAAGAAGTGGTACGATGAGACGATGGCGCGAATCGGCTCTAAAGGCGAATCGAGAGAATGGGGTATGTGTGGTGATTCACTAGACTATCCTCAGCAAATTGCCCAAACCATTCCAGAGCCAGACGGAGGCGTGGATGTGCTGACACCGGCTCATTGCCATACGACTACCATGAGTAATGGAGATACAATGGTAACTATTTTGGGTGGTTACACTTCTGCTGCGCCAAGTTATGTCAAGCGGGACGGCACAAGCCACATGAGTGTTCAGCATGACGGAATTGAACATCCGTTGTGAGGTTTAACTGGTTTGAGAAAGGCGGTTTAATCATGGGGTACAAGATTTGCACATCATATTTTGGAAATGCTAAGAACATTGACATCGTTGAATATGCGCTCATCGGAATAGCTGGGCGTTCGCCTAAAGGATGGCAAGGGCTTGAATATAGGCGGCTCGCGCCAAGTTGGTCGATTTGGAATGAATGGCATTTGTCGATGGTAAACTTGGAACAGGCCCTCGATAGGCAAAAGGCCAAGGATTCGGCTTGCGCCGTCTATACTGACCGATTCAAAAAAGAGGTTCTTGGCAAACTGAACGCCATGGAAGTTGCTACTGACATTTTCAAATTGGCGGATGGTAAAACACCGGTTTTGTTGTGCTACGAAAAGCCCGGAGATTTCTGCCACCGCCATTTGGTGGCGGATTGGCTCAATTCAAGTTTGGACTGCATTCTGAAATTTTCAGGTTTTTCGGTTGTGGAATTGAACGCCAATGCCGATAATTGTTTGTTCTAAAAATAATAAGCCATGACATTAAACATCATTTCAGATTTGCATTGCGCCACCAATCCTGACGGAAGCGTGGAATGGTTTGACTTTGAACCAGAGCGGCTTGACCCGGCAGATTATCTCATCGTTGCGGGAGATACTGGATATGCTCAGAACGAGCATGTCATCCACAAGGCGATTCGAGAAAAGACCAATGGAAAGTTCAAAAGGGTTTTAACCATAAAGGGAAACCATTCCTACTGGGTCACTCCATCCTATGAGCATGAGGACATACCAGAGGCATATCAGTTGGCGATGGCTCCTAACGACACTATTGACCTTGTGGACGGAAATGTTGCAATCATTGGGACAACCCTATGGACGAACTCATGCAAGCTCAGCGAAGTCAGATACATGAACGACTATCCGCGCATTCCGACGTTTACACCCGAACTTAAGATTGAACGATTTGAAAAGGAATCAAATTGGCTTCGTCAAAAATGGAATGAATATAAAAACGATGGTAAAAAGGTTGTGATTGTCACGCACCACAATCCTAGAACTCCGCAACTGCTTCCAGAACAATCCATGGAGCATTCGGACGTTTATACTGCCTATTGGGTGGTAAACGGAGTTTTGGACGACATAAAGCCGGATTTATGGATTTGCGGCCATATTCATGAAGATTTGGACACGGAAATAGACGGCGTGAGGTTCGTCCGCCATCCAATTGGATATAGGTTTGGATATTACAGATACGACCCGGTGAAATGGCCTCGCCACAAGGCAATCATGGATTCATGGTATAACAAGATTGTGGAGATTTAAAATGGCAAAGAAATACGTTGAACTTCAGCAGTGCGCCATGTGCAGGCGCATTTTCCGTTTGGAAAAGCTCCGGGACAATCTGTGTCCGACATGCTATGAATCGCTTCATCCAACTCCAATCAAGCCGGTTGCATGGGAAGAGGAAGAGCAGGTTGAAACCATCTGCAAGGAATGCGGACGCGTTTTCATGCGCAATGCGAATTCCCATCCGCGCTTCTGCACAGAGTGCAACGAAAAGCACAAGCAGGCTTCAATTCAAAGGCGCAGGGAACAGAAGGTCAAGAAAACCCACTAAGGTGAACAACTCATGTCTGGCGGGACTTTCGACTACATTCAATATAGAATCGATGAAGCGGTTGAAGACATCGAGCGGAGGATTCAACGCAACGGCAAGACCGTTTTGCAACTTTGGAATGAAAAATCCGAAGATGAAAAGGAGTGCGCCGCAGAATATGAGCGCCCATGGGATTTGCTGCACCATCCATATTGGGTAGACGACGAAGCCCAGGACAAGGCGGATGCTGCGCTTGGCATATTCCATAAGAAGACACTCGACCCTTACGGACAATACATGAAACTGCCACCCAAAGACAAGGAAGAGTGGCAGAGAATCAAACGCGAAACCATGCGGAAAATCATAGACGACCACAACAACTCCTGCGATGGCATGGTTTTTTCAGACGAAACAATTTCCAGAATCAATGAAATGATTCCAACCATTAAAAAGGCGAAAATATTTCTAGACCGCATTGACTGGCTTTTCGCGGGGGACGATGGCGAGGAAAGTTTTAAAGAGCGACTGGAAGACGACTTGAAGGAAGCGGGACTTGAGCCATGAGCGAATCGGACCACAATAGTTGCAGTTGCAATTGCGGTTGCGGCACAATCATGATTATCGGCTTGCTAATCTACATCATTCATTTGCTCAAATCTTAGTTTTCCTGTTAAAATAGAAACATCTGTGGGCCATGCATAGAGTGTCCGGCCGGCGCGAGGAATCATGGCTAAGCCTTGAACGAGGGCTACTGCGGTTAGAACGAACCGATATCCTACATGAATGACATGGTAACATTGTCGAGGGTTCCTAGGAGAAACAAAGAGAGAATATGAACGGAACATGACCGTTCTAGAACCCCGGAGCAAGAGACAAAATCTCTGCCATGTGTTACACAGACCGCTCCGCTTCCATTGGAAGTGGTGTGGTTTTGTTTTTCTTGTGAACTACCGCCGCCCTAAATGGCAGGCGGCTTCATGCTTCAACCTAGCCTCTTGCATTGCAGAGGAGTACCAGTCCACATGCTTAAGTTCCCTAAGTACCTTAGGTACTTGCTCGTTTATAGTCTACCAACCCGACTGTCCGCCATAAACCTAATTATAAAATTTTTAATAAAATTAGGACGGCGATTCATTTCACCCCCTAAAGGGGGTGAGATTTCTCGTCGTTTCCTGTTAAATAAATGATACAATAATATGTATGTGTTTTGGGAGTAACTTAAAAAATGAAGAAGTTGATGATTTTGCCTTTGTTGGTTTTGGAGGCGTTGAATGCGTTCTCCTCAGAAGTCTTGTGGGCGGCTTTAGATGAAGCAGCAGTTATAAATATGAATGGTACAATATCTAATTTTCACAATTACCAAAGTCCAAACGGATTGACTATCAATGCGGCGCGGATTACAACCAAAGATGAACATGGCAACATAGTTGCATTGCCGCTTTGGGTTGAAACATATTGGGAAACGGAGTTTCTAGAAGTTTGCCTATCAGATGAAGACGGCTATTACGGAATGCCAGAGTGGTCTTCGCAATTCAATCTTGGCGAATACTCTGATGACAATATGGATGTTGTTTTTGAACTTGGATATGTAGACTGGGATTCTGACAACCCATTTATTACGTTGGCGGTTGCAAACTCCACTTATGGTCAACTTTATGACGATAAACACACTTATGAATCTGGTTCAATAGCACCTCCGGGATATTCCAATTGGATGCCAACTGTTTTCTATGTTCCAGTTCCAGAACCATCTATAGTTGTTTTGGCCATGATTGGACTATGTTTGTTTTTGATGAAAAGAAAAAATGCCAAACAAGTTTAATTGGCGCATTTGTCCTAGTTGCAGATTTCCATTTATTTCATATTTTGAAAAACAGAGAATTTGTTCTATTATGTGCGAAAGCAAGGAGAAAAGAAACATGGACGATGAAAAATATATTTCTGAACAACTTGCGGCCATAAATCTTGAATGGAAGAAGAACTATGTAAATGGCATTCCGGCGAACGGCATAGAGTGTTGGTGGACCATAGGGGAGTTTGGAACATTAAAAAGGTTCTACAAAGTGGTTCCATTCCATGAGCATGATGAGCGAGGAATGGTAATTTCAATAGAACCAAAATATTTTTGCCTTTTTGAAGCTCTGGGGGTTGAATCAGACAATGCGTCCATTGTAGCCATTTACGAAAGTCTTGAGGCGGCGCAGAATAGGGCCAAGTTCCAACTGCTGGCAATAGTAAACATTATTCAGCGGCACTGCGCCAATTGATTTTCCTGTTAGAATAGTCTTGATGACTATTTTCGTTCCAGACCAAAATCTGGCCAGATGTTTCAACCGCCACGGCAGACATGGTGGAATGCTTACTATTTTTAGCAAGCATTTTCCCAAATATGGTCTTTGGAAAGGGAGTGGGCCTACAGGCGCGAGAACTGATATTACAGTAGGACAGTCATCCGTTAAAGACAATGCCCCCCCAAACTATTTTTATTTCCCGGATGAAAGACCGCCCCAAATGGAAACTTCCAGTTTAATAACTGAGTTCCAGGAGGGGATAACCAAGCCGCATTACGGCAACACACCGCAATTTCTGAATATGCAAACCGAATCACTTGATTTGGGAGCTTCTGTAAGCGCATTCAATTTGGAGTATTTTACATTAGTCAACAACCGACATCTTTCAGGAGAAAACATGGATAGAATCACCACCAGTACGGAGCAGTCGTTCATACCTCTGGATATTGGGAAAAGCTACTTAAACGAAGTAGTAGCCTACTACAAGAAGATTTTCGGTCATTTGCCAAATGAATACTATGCCATTGACTATGGTGACAAAGACCGCAAGTTGAATCTGAAGAAATCGATGGAAAGCATCGAGCAAAGTTTCAGTGTTTTGAACAAGTTTGTCTATCGCTCATCAGGCAAGCATGACAAGATTTCGTTGTCCGAGGTCAACTATGTGCTTGACGGGGGCGTACTCGTGTTTCTCAGCGAACCGTTCAATGCCGCCATTGTTGTCTATGGCGAAGTTGAACAACTCAATACGGTTTTGTCACATATTGTAGCCCCTAAAAATCGAAAAGTACCTGAAAAGCCGAAGTTCAAGCTGCTGGTTCATTCATCGTATGGGTTCGGCCTTGAGGAATTCGACCTCAAGCATTTCGAGGTCAATGTAAATGACAACTACAACGACGACATTCCAGACCAGAAGATAAGGGACTTCATCAATTCAGAGTCCGAGGCTGGTCTGTGTATTCTCCACGGCAAGCCCGGAACCGGCAAGACCTACTACATCCGCGACCTAATACGCAGTTGCAAGCGCGAGTTCATCTACATGAACAAGGAATGCCTGCAATACATCAACGATTCATCTTTCATCGCGTTTCTCATCAAGAGCAAGAATTCCGTTTTCATCATGGAGGACTGCGAAAACGTACTGGTTGACAGAGCGCAGTACAACAACACCATTTCCACACTTCTGAACTTGTCGGACGGACTGTTGGGGGATTCGTTGAACAACAAATTTATCTGCACATTCAATACCGACATCAACAACATTGACAAGGCCCTTTTGAGAAAGGGCAGAATGAAGGTCTGCTATGAGTTCAAATATCTCAGCGCAGACAAGGCCAATGCGCTTGCAAAGAAACTCAACCGCGCCGCCACATTCGACAAGGACACCCCTCTTTGCGAGGTGATGAACTCCGAAGCCAACGGCGGAGAGGAGATTGTCGGAAGGGAAAAGAAAATAGGGTTTTGAAGTTTTTTTCTGTTAGAATAACTTGGTACAAGGAGAAAACCACAATGCGCAACCCAAACAGAATCCCATCCAACTGGCAGAAGATAGCCGAACTACATGCGCAGTTCCCAGACTGGCGCATGGGTCAGTTTCTGGAGAACGTTCTCGACGAACTGACAAAGCTTGAGGGAATCTACCGCTCAGACGGGGATTTGTTCTATTTCGAGGATGAAAAACTGATTGGGCTTTTTGAAAAGGCGGTCAAATCGTTAAAGGGGGAGAAAATAAATGAAGATAGCGGTAAGTAGCGACTGGCACGGCCACAAGCCAAAGGATAACGCAAGAAATGTCATCGCATCCTGCGACATGTTGTTGCTTTGCGGAGACATTTTCGAGGCATTCACCAACAACGACAAACTTGAAAACTATTTCAGGGAACTTAAAAACAACGGCAAGAGAATCGTCATGACCCCCGGAAACCACGATTTCGGAATCTTCTTCGCCAAATATCCCCATGAAGCCGCCACGCGCGGATATAGGGTTTCAAACTGCAAGAGGTTTCCAGTTGAGTATTTGAAGAACGAACTGGGAATAGACTGCCTAATCGATGAAACAATTGATGTCGGCGGAATCAAAATCCATGGCTCTCCGTGGAGTCCCCTGTTCATGAACTGGGCGTTCATGGATTTCGACGATGAAAACGGACTGGCGCAAAAGTTTAAAACGATTCCGAAGGCAGTTGACATTTTGATTTGCCATGGACCCCCATACGATGAGAAGTCCAAAATAGATTCGTGTTGCCCTAGCCTATATACTGGCCAACCTGAGCATTTGGGAAGCAAAATGTTGTCTGAGGCGATTTTGGAAAAAAATCCAAAATGGCTTTTCTGCGGCCACATCCACAGCGGCCAGCATGAGGAAATCCTAATCGGGAGTACGAAGTGCCGCAATGTCTCCTATCTGGGAGAGGATTACGAACCGCATTATCCTGTTTTCGTTTTGGAAACCCCATGAGACTCTGGCACTACAAACTGATTCCGGTACTCCCACGGGCGCAGTTGCTGTCCCAATGGCGTGAATGCACCGCCATTGCCAAGGGGATTAAGGAAACTGGCAAGACCAACCATATCCTCATCAACAAAATCATGGACTATGATTTGGACGAGTTTAGAAGCTACTGCGGATTGGTCTACGAAGAACTTGTGCGGCGCGGATATGCGGTTGCGGACGTTGTTTTGAAACGGCTGTACGAATATATAGGGTTTGACTTTAGAAAGCCAATTTCAAACAGGGAACCGTTTGCGAAATGGCACACCGACCGATATTTGAAGCAGTGTTACTACAATCTTGAGGAAAAGCACGATTGCAACGGAATCCCAGATGACGAATGGAACAAGATTCTGGAGTTCATGCTTCTAAATAGCGCACTTTTTAAAAAGGCGGTAGAACTGGGAATGGTTCAGTTTACGGGAGATTGAAGCGGATTTTGTCTACGGCGTAGTTGGCCGCGATTTCGGCGGCGGTCAGGGCGCGGGAGTAGAAACGCACTTCATGCAACTTCATTCTGTTTGTATTATGTATGATACTACCGTCTGACCACATCTTAACACCTATCCCAAGCGCATTATGCTGCGAAGTTGAAAAGTTTCCCTGTCTCGGAATCCAGCTGTTAAACGGAAACTGAACTCCGTTTTTGAAAAAAATAGGCCTCGAACCATTTGCTTGCGACGACCCTGACCACCCATTCAAAACCGTGAAGTCTCCGCCAGAGTCATAAGATGAACAGTCGTTTTTACCTTCTGTAGTCCCATAACGATAGAATAGCATATTATTCCACGACCCAGATGGGCCGAACCCAAGAGGCATAGACCCCTCAGATTCGTATGTCAGCCAATACTCAATTTGTGTCCAATTTACTTTCTTTATGGATGTCCCTACAATTTCAATCGTAAAATCTATTTGCGGTAAAATATATTGTGTCTTGCTGGTCAGCGTGTTCGTGTCAACGTAATCGTCTCCGACCACCATCCCCGTGATATCAAGATTGAGTCGAGAGTCACCTGCCAAGTTACGCCACGTCGTCGCGTTCGGGTCATGTACCCCTCCGCCCGCATTCCACTCGCCATCCCACATGGCAAGCAATCCGTTCGTCACATACGGGTTCTTCCATTTCGGCTTTACCGCGAATGAGTTTCTGCTTGCGATTAGCATTTTATGCCGCCTCCATTTCTTCGGATGGTTCTGCATAAAATGCTTCAAACAAGAGTTTTAGGAGATTACCCCCACCCCCCCCCTATTACTTGTGGAAGAATTAAGGTCGAATCTAAGTTTGTCTATGGCGTAATTGGTAGAGATTTCATCTGAAGTAAGGGTTCTAGAGTAGAATCGAGTTGAAAGTAAAACCGCTCCAATTGGCAATGTAATTGAAACCTTCCCTGAAGTAATGCATCTTTCAACTAGGTCAGGTTCATTCGGTAATCTACTAGCCAATTGCGCAGTTATAAGACTTCCAACAGATTCGTTGTCGCCATAATTTATGGAAATTGAAGATTGATAAACCATACCGCCTGAAATTACTAATTGGCAACAAGCTACTGGATATGTATTTGTTGATATATTGCTTTGACTGACGCTTGAACCAGCTGCTTTACCATTACATCTGATTAAAGAATTAGAAGGAATCTTTTCACAGCCAAGATAAAAACACGGAAAACTGCTACCAACTGAACCAATAGAGGAGAACACCACTGAGTTTCTAGATGATACATCGACCATGTAACATACCAATTGTACGGTTATAGCCTTAGTGGAATCATAAACTATTTCTTTAACAGCCGTATTAATAACAGAATTACTTGAACAAGCAAAAGTCGCTTCTTCTAGGCATTTTAATCCGCCAACCGTTTCTTCGTGAATCAGTAATCCAGAAGACAAAATAAGGTTTGAACAATTCCCAGTCAAGTCCACTATATTTGAATCGTTTTTGTGTACTCCACCGTCCGCATTCCATTCGCCATCCCACATGGCAATAAGCCCATTTGTCACATATGGGTTCTTCCACTTGGGCTTCACCGCCATCCCGTTTCTTTCGCCTATAAGCATTACTCGCCCCTTTCCCCATATTCAAGCATTTCGGCAATGTCCTCGTCGGACAGTTCAAGGGCCGACTTCACAGCCGCCATGACCGTCCCCCACTGGGGGTGGTTGGAGTCGAACTCGGTGCTTGTCTCCCAGAAGAACTCAAGGTCTTCTGACAACCCCAGAAGCCCCTTGAAGGAATCCCACTTGCCATTCGCCCTCATCCACTGAGCGAGGTATGAACGCTTATAGGTGTGAACCACGGACGGAAGCGGAACCTGCTCGTACTCCATGACGATTTTACCGTCAATCTCGTCCGCGAAGCCGGTCTTGCGGACGGAATGGCCTTCCTCGGCCTTTGGTGCCTTGTCAACGACGATGAGCCACCCCATCCTGAGGTATTCTTCGGTTGTGGGAAACAGTTTCTTCTCCCATGTGTCCCAATCTGAAACGATGTGTTCCGTCTCGCCTGTTGGCTCACCCGTCTCAGGGTCGAGAACATCAATGTCATACTCCTCGTGGTGGTGCGTCACGACCCTGAGCGGTACTGGGGCGTATTCGGGGATTCTGTTGTGGAGTTTGGCGAAATGGGTGTTGATTTTCATATGTTGAACCTCGCTTTGTCTATGACGGCGTTATGGGCAAGTTCTTCCTGTGAAAGCGCATATCTGTAGATGCGTATGCAGTAAATCTTCTCTCCGCCGCTAAGTCTGTTGTTGTTTACGTTTGCCATTCTGTACCCAATTGAAAACTGCTTTCGATTTGTAGTAAATAGCGGAAGACTAAATGTCCGTGAGGCCGTGCTGTTATAGTATCTGGCAGTGGCATTACCGGAAATCACGGAAAGCGATGCCGTGCCGGAGGTTGGGTTTGAATGGTACGAGACGATGTTTGTGCCTGATATTGTTCCACGAACTCCTATTCTAGTGGAGTCAAGACATTGCGTGGCAAGATAAAGGGCTGCATCGTTGTATGCCAGCATGAACTTGTTATTCTGCCCAACCACATATGATATGGCGCACTCCATCGAAAATGTACCGTTGGCTATGCATGGCTCGAAAATGTCAGAGGTGTCAGTATGCCAAAGTTGGGCAAGTGTGGTCGGCTGTATGTATTGGCTGTAGAACACGGGGTCGCCGTTTGAAATCATGTCGAGGCCGTTGCCGACGAGGTTCTTCCAAATCTGGGGATTGGCCTCGTGCTTGTTCCAGCCAACATTTTCCTCGGCGTCCCAGAGGGCTATCAGTCCATCCTGTATGTAGTCTCTGGCGAACTTGCGGTGTTCAAGCATGGACTTCGCTCCGATTTTCCCGAAGGTGGCCATTATGCAGCCTCCTTCCAGAACGAGTCCGGGGAGTATGCATAAAATGCTAATTCTGATAATTCTATGCATTGACTACCCCCCCCCCACACTTTATCCGGGCCGAGAA
>AUXO017876254.1_pt1 | contig 20637 bp, 36 predicted proteins | sample 768731 | NCBI WGS metagenome assembly AUXO01 (sample SAMN02715735, study PRJNA202380) | gut metagenome | biome: sheep rumen | host: Ovis aries | place: New Zealand: Palmerston North
ACTGTGATTTATAACTTTATGTCCTTTTTCAGTAAGGTACTACTAAACATAGTCTTCATATTTCTTGCCAATAGCAAGAGTAGATTGGAAATTATTCATTTTACTTCACCTTTTGCAATTTATTTGCGGCATTCCCCGCATACTATATGCGAGAGCGCTACATAAGAACTTATGTATTTTTTTCTCTCCATTACATTTTTTTTTTTTTTTTTGAAAATTTAGGCTACAACTTTTACCTCTTGTGCCCTCACTTTCCAAAATGTTTCTTTATTGCGTCAAGTTCATTGAATAATTTCTGCTTTTGTTCTTTGAATACTTCATTATCTTCATAACCAATACCATACTCTTCTTTTGCCTATTTGCATAAGTCAAAGAATTTATCATTGATTACTTTCATTGCTTCACGATATTCTTCATCTTTTTCCTATTGATTTGCGGGAGCGGCGCTTGCGCCGCTACCGCCCGCACCGCTAGGTGCGGAATAAATTGTATTATTTATTTTATTATCTATTGTATTATTATGTATTATTTCTGGTAATGCCACGCTACCACGCGTGGTATTGTCACGCTACCACGCGTGGGTTGGTTTTGATACCACGCGTGGTGTTGTCGCATTACCACGAAAATTATCATTATCATCTTCGTGGTCATGTAGCACTACCACGGGAGTACCATCATCATTTAATTCTGGCGTTTCATGAAAATAGTAGAAGTTTGATTTTTCACTCTTTCTTACTAAATAACCATTTGCCGCAAGAAGATTGAAAGCATTAGTGTAAGCAGTTTTACCCAAACCCCAATTACTAACATCTTCTTTTGATAACGCAAATTCATAACAATCTTGGTTCTTCTAAAAGTACATATATAGCACAAACGCGCCAGAACCTAATTCTTTAGCTACCTTTTGCGCTTCTTCTATATTGAACATTCCATATAAATGTTCTTTATCTCTAATACGCTCGCCTATAGATGGCATCCTTACTACTCGTTGATTTGGTACAGTCTTATAATCACTCATTGAAATTACCTCCTATGGTCTAATACTTGGATTTAGGTCTATTTACTGGCGCTCTTGCTTGAGTTCGTCAGAAAGTTTTGTAAGAGTTGCTTGAAACTCTGGTGTGTCTTCAAATATGAAGACCTCTAACCAAGGCTTTCTATAATTAGGTTCTGTTCCTATAATCCAGAAACCAGCCTTGCGTAGTTTGTATGCCATTGCGGCACTAAAAATTTTGTAAGTTTTCATTTTACATTACCCCTTTTATTTTTATTTGCGGTCTCCCGCCATATTATAAGTAAAAGTGCCATGCCGCACCTTTACTATTTTTTTCTCTTGAAAAAATTTTTTTTCTCTGCATTCTATAATAAAAAGTAAGGCAAACACACTAACTTTTCGCGCCCAACTTTTTTATATTTTTTTCAATAGATTTATTGCTTGCTCCATTAGGCTAATAACCTCATCTAGATTGCGCGAAGGGGAAGGTGTAGGAGTATCTGCGGCAGTATCTTTAAGTGTTCCCGCATACATCCATTTAGCCGCTAAATCTGCCTTGCTATTGAAGATATCAACTTTACCATTGTCTTTACTATTGGAACTATGGCATACCTCATAACCGCCATTTACTTTTGTTACCACTCCAATATGATACATATCTCCAATACCGTCACCATGATATTTAGAAGGAAGTTTAGAACTCTCTTCACGCCATCTAAAAACAACATCTCCAACTTGGATATTGTAAGCTGTTGTTTTACCTTTTGACTACATGTAATTTCTCCAACAGTCGTTTGTTCCTATTGCTTTACAACTGCCACCTGCGGCAGAGAAACATTGTTTTACAAAAGCAATACAATCACAACTAGTATAAATAACTGTCTTTACTTTTTCTTTTGCTTTAGCCGCAAAAGTCTATCTATTAGCCGCCATAATGACACCTCTTGACTACATATTATATTTTATATCTTCCTAATAATATTATACCGAAAATTATTTTGCTTGTCAAATGTTTGACTATGTGCTAATATTAGCAAAACGCGCCATGAGCGCAAGAAGGAGGTACTACCTATGGCTGATGAGAAGAAGGTTGTTGCTTATCCTGAGAAACCTGCAACAGTGAATGATGTGAGCGCTAAGTATATCATTGACTTCCTCAAAGATAAACTTAGTACTGGCGAAGTCACCAAAGAGAAAGTTCTTGAGTATGTGAAGAAGCTTGAAGCAGCAGAAAAGAAAGCTGGCAAGGCTACTATCGGCACCTTCAACGAAGTGCGCAAAGAGTTCATCAAAGACTATTTCCCCGAACTCAACAAGAAGAAGAAGAACAATAAGCCCACTTTCCTCCAAGAGTTGAAAGCACTGGCTAAGTAATTTCAGCAATAGAAGAAGAGGTTGCCGCAATGGCAACCTCTTCCTATTATATGTGCGGCTGACGAGACTTGAACTCGTAATCCCTCACGGGCGCAGCATTTTAAGTGCCGTGCATATGCCAATTCTGCCACAGCCGCCCACAAAGGAAATTTTATAGTCTTTACGCGAAAGTGTCAAGACTTATTTCGCGTAAGCTGCTTTCTCCCTTGCGTTACCTTTACACTATTGATAAGGCTATGAGCTTCAGCATCTTTCGCTACAGCCTTGCCGTAAAGGTTAGCATAGCGGTTTGTCATCAATAGAGAAGTATGTCCTAGCTGCGTTTTTAGCTTCAAGCTATCTCCGCCATCACGCATCCAGTTTGCCGCATAACTATGTCTAAATTTATGAAAACCAGCCCACTCTACATAGCGCCTTGCGAAGTAATCAGCCATACTATCACTTGCGCCATCATAAGTCATACGCTCACCTGTTCTATTGGGGAATAGCGGTTCTCCAAAGTATGGGGTATTAGTAGTTGGGTCTGTCCTATAATCATGTATCCATTGCGCCAATATAGTTTTCAACCTTGTAGTAAGCGCAAGCATTTGAGGTGTGCGCGTCTTCGTGAACTTTACCGCAATTTCATTATTCTCAAAATCCACATCTTCTACATTGAGCGCAAGGACACTACCTATTCTGTTACCTGTTGCTAGGAAGTAGTGTATCATTACCCAATTGCGGTATTCTACTACATCATCTTTATTAGGCTTTCTATGAGTTAGCCGCCAAATCTCTTCTCTAGTAAATGTATCCTTTGGCGGCGGTTCTACGCTCTTTACAGTAATATCTTTCTTAGATATGAGTTTTAGGTTCATAGCATAGTAAAGAATTACTCTAAAGTTGCGCATACCGCTTATAACACTTTGTTCAGATAGCTTATTACCATTCCTAGTCCTAATTCTATTCAAGTAATCATGGTAGAAGAATGCTAAGTTTTCCTCATCAAGAGAAGAAATAGGCATAGATGCACCTGCCTTGCGGCATTCGCTCCTGCGGCTTTCATATTCACTAGGTACGCACCCAAGAGCAATATAACCCATGAACTCAAATACTTTATAAAAATGTTCGTCATAAGTTCTAATAGTTTCTTCACTCAAACCTTCTGCGGCTTTCTGAAAGTGAAACTCGCGCCGCAAGCGCTCTAGTGTATCTGTGCTTTTGATAGGGGAGCCTTTAGCCGCTACCTTGCCGCCGCGCAGCTTTTCCAAGTTAGCTTTGAAAGTGCTTTCCATGGTCTCATCAATAGGCATACATATCACCTCCAGTGATAAATATACCACATAACTCAAGAAAATACAATGAAAAAATGGCTTTTTACACTGGGGATTTCATTTCTAAATTACACAGAGGATTTATTACAGATTGTAATAAAAACAAAAAACATGAGGCGGCTAAAGGGCTAGCCGCCTCACAATTTCGTAACAAATCCGAGCTTAATCACTGAGTGTTTTAAGTCCCCGGTGTCTCGTGCAAACCTCGAACCCATTGAGCCGTAAGGGCTTGCGCCGCTTCACACTTTCGTAACAGGTGAGAAAACACAGAAGATTTCATTATTCATTACCTTCTTCATCCCGTCTATTGGAGATGAGTTCTTGTTTTACTCCATCCACTTCATTACAAAGTCTCTCCAATACTGTAGCAACATCTACTAACTTACCTTGGCAGGTAGTTATAAGTTCCATTAGATTATTCTCTCTTTGTGCATTATCTTCCTGCATTCTCTTAATGAAATGATAAATGAAATAAGCCATTACCGCAACACAAGCAACAGGAAAACCTAATGATGAAAATGCTGAAATAAATCCTTCCATACTCTCACCTCCAAAGATTATGAGTTTCTCTGATATGCGTAAAGCGTCTTGCCGCCGCAAGTGATTGAACCAACAGAAACCCAAGAGCCGCCATAAGTAGTTTGAATTTTAGACCAATCACTTGAGCTATTAGTCCATATAACCATATTCGGAAATGTCAAATTACCAGCATGGAATATATTGTAAGTTTTCCATGTACCATTAACGCATTCGCGCAATTGAAGCCTATTAGTCAAGCTGCTTCTTTCTACTGGGTCATAGATAGATAAGATAGTGCGGTTATTACCTGAACTGTCTGCCCAAGCTTGCATACTAATATCTCCCGCATATGAACCTTCTACTCTATGTACTTTCGTGACACTGTTTGCCGTAGGTTTTAGTTCAAACATAGGATAGTATCCATCTTCAATATGAACCTTTTTTGTATTTACTACTGTTGTCGCGTTTATAGTTGGCGCACTAATTGAACCTGTTGCACTCATGGATGCTCCACTAATAGATGAAGTCGCGGTTATATTTTTCGCGCTAATAGTTCCTGTTGCACTTACACTTGCTCCGCTAATAGCTCCTGTTGCGCTCAAGGTTGGAGTAGTAATGCTTGAAGTTGCCTTTAGCGTTGCTGCTTGAATTGTGCCTGTTGATGTAATATTTCCAGTATATCCAGAAATATAGTCTATAACATTACCGCTATGAACTAAGGTATAGTCAATTGAAGTTCCATTTGTCCAATCTCGTAATTTTAGAGCATTATTTACATTACTTTGGGCGCTACTATCATATAGATATAAACCTCTTCTGTTATTGCTATTGTCTAATACATTCCATGCCTATAGACTGATACATCCATAATAACTACCTTCAATGCTTTGCTCTCCTCTTGTGTTCGTTGGGTCATCTTGTAAACTTGGAAGAAGCTTCAGCTTTGGATATAAACCATCTTTTATGCCAAACCAATAGCGCAAATAGTTTCTACCATCAGAGTATTGTAATATTGCAGGTTCTTGCTTGAGTAAACTATCAGTACGCGCCGCAATAAGAGACATATTATCTATGAGATTACTTGTATTTTCGCCAAATTTCAACTCTAATCTGAAGCCATCATCTTCATCATAAACTTCGGTTATTTCTGTAATTTGAACATCTTGCTCAATTCCTAATTCATCATCTGAAATTGTAACGATATTTCCTATGCTTACATCTCTCCACCATGTTCCATATGGCGGTAATCCATCGTTGGCTAATTGCGGTTTATATCGTTCAATAATGCTACCTCCAGCTTCGCAAATATATGATAAATTATTTCCGTATCTAGATAAGTATTCAAGCCCTCGCGCTGGTAGAGAACTTTCTTCAACAACATCCCTCGCATCAACAAGTATTTCATATCTGTCTAATCTCTTCGCATCATTTTCATTTACAATAGCAATTGCTCTATCTTCGCCCTGCCCTTGTCCAGCAACATAAGCAGTATTTGGTAAGTATTTTTCTATGTCTATTTCACTACTAGAAAGTGTATCTGTATTTCTACTAATTACTATTGGATTACCTAAAGGTATATTCGGAACAGTGCGGTTTTTAGTACAATCATAATGCTATAAGCCGGGGAAGAAGCATACTCCTATACCGCTGTCATAAACAGGTTCATAATAATTTCTATGACTTGTTTTTGGAGCTTCCTCAAACATTACTTCAATATCCTTAGCACCGAAAGAAGCGCGCACAAGACTGATGGTTGCGCCTTGTACCTCTGGAATTGTAATAGATAATTCATAAGAACTATTTGCTGCTGCTGTTGTCTGTCCTAAATTTCTAATATAAACTGTCTGATTACTCCCAGCAGGAACAGCATACCCATTTATATATACACCATGACTTGTGCTATCTGTGTTCCATCCATATAGATAATATGTTTTTCCAGTTTCAACAGGAATTAGTTTACCTAATTCAAATCCTGCGCATTGATAATTGCTATCTGTAAGAAGCTAATTATAATTATTATAGTATTTACCAACAACAACATTACAATCTGTATCTGTTCTACTCTCCCTTTGAAAACAAATCATATTTTTTGTTCTTTTATAATCAATTATTTCACTATAAGTAGTAATATCAGCATACCAGCCATCATTGTAGGTGGTTGAAAGCCTAGTAAGTACTTCACCTAAATTATCATAGACAGGATTATATGAGGTTTTACCGGGAGAAGAACCGCCACCCCAATAGCGAGCAATATTTACTACGCATGGTATAGTTCTATTTGTATTACTTGGAGAAGATATATTTTGCTCCAATAAGTATTTCTTCAAGTTTTCTGGATAATCATATTTCGTTTTATCATACTCTCTTGGGTCAATTACTCTTAGACTTGCTAACCCTTTCAATTCAACACCATTGAATGTAGTAGTCTCTTCTTCTTCATTTATAATACTATTAGCTTTATTTATAAGTCCAGCCGCAAAATGATGAAATCTAATAAATTGTGCTTCGTAAAACCATTGAATATGAGGACTGTGGTTTGACATTTTGACATGCCATTCACCAATTCCAGCCCAAGAGCGAGTAAATACTACAGAGATGCAGTCATCAACTACACCAATTAAATCAAGTTTCTTACTGTTCTCTATGTCATGATATTTATATAGCCTTAACTCCATAGTTTTTCACCCCTTATACTCCACTATACCATTTATAGAAGCGCAAAATAATATCTTGCGGCGTACCTTTATTACAGTATGCCCAGAACCAGTTTTCTCCTACATTTATATCTCTAAAACGAGTTTGTGAAGCTAGAAGGTCTTGCCCCGTCCAATTACTATTGAAATTAGGCATACCATCAGGTAAATTGATTGGGTCAAGAGAGTTTGTTCCTTTCTTTCCATATGCTGTACAAACTGAAAATTGCCGTTGATAACTAGCAGAACCGGGAACACTTACATCTCCCACTAGCATTCCTATATTTGCTTCAGTTAATACTTCTAAACTGCCATTATATTGGTGACGAAGTGTAGGTTGTAGAACTTCTGAATTGCACATAAAAGTAATTATATATGGAGCAGGAATATCACCATCATAATTAACAACTAATAAGTTGTTTTTTGTCAAATGATATGTTTGAATTGCAACACTTCGGAAGAATGGATTATGTGCCGTAAGTTCTACTGTATATTCTTGTAATAATCCCATTCTCTTTGTAGGAGATGGCTGAATTGATACTTCTACATCTTCTAAGCAATAAGCACCAAAGTCATTTTCATATCTTAATGTACCTAAATAAATTGGGTTGAAGACGCTCGCAAGAGTGCGGCGTCTTTCATACCCTTCTTGTAATGTACTTGCACAATCTAGGAAATTGATATCTATTACTCTAGAACCAATGCCTAAGAACTAAACATTATTACCATACTATCTGTATCCTTTATTTGTAGCAGGAATAACTTCTGCTGATGTAAGTCCGTCATAATTGAGGAGCGTAAAGTCTTCTTCTCCATAACCAATAGTGACAGAATTACCTAACTTGTTTGTATATGTAAATCTTTCCATTAGACAAACGCCCCCACTAATTGTTTATTTAATTTTCTCTGCTCTTGTAAAGTCTCAAAAGCAGTGAGTTTCTTTTGTGTAAAGTAATTGTTCTGAACTACACTATTATTACTTGTGCGGTTCATCGCACTAGCTGTACCGCCTAATCTACCGCCAATAGAAGTACCAACTGATAGGTTTGGCGCGAATGCGCTTTCTGTTTCTTCAGATAATGATTTTACGCTATTGATAACATCATCCGCATATCCATCAATGCCTTTAATTAAGCCCTAATCTACAAACATACCTATTTCAGTAAACACTTTTGAAGGTGAATTGATACCAAGAATAGTCTTTACAGTGCTTATTACATTATTAGCAATTGTTTTTGCAGTATTATATAATCCCCAAACAACACTATTCATACCATTTTGAAATCCATTTATTAGGTTTTGACCCGGAGAATATAACCAAGATGAATAGTAATCTCCCCACATTCTTGCATTATCAATTATTCCTTTAATTGTACTATAAGTATCGGTATTACTCAATCCTCTAGCAAACCAATTACCAGCATTTTTACCTGCATCTTGGAAACCGCTGCTATTATAACTTGCACTATTTGCTGCTGCCTAAGCTAAGTTTTTAGCGTTATCTTGTGAAGGCTTTGTGTTTCCACCAATACCCCAACTGTAATTAATAGCACCATCTTTACCAGCATTTTGCCATGCTTGCCAATTGTTAGTTGCGCCATATGTTGCTGCTGTAGCTAAGTTTTTACCCGCTTCTTGTGCGCCGCTTGTATTACTTGTGATACCTACTGCATACTAATCTGGTGCTTGTTTACCAGCATCTTGTAATGGTTTCCAATTTGAGCTTGCTCCATATGCGGCAGAATTAGATAAACTTTGACCAGCTTGTTGCGCTGTTGATTGCCCCTGATATATTCCACTAGCAAAGTTTCCTACATCGGATTTGGCAGCATTCAAAAACCCTTGTGGCTAATCTAAACCTTTTTCAGCCCTTCGTCTTGCATCTTCTGCCGCTTGTTGTACTTTCAACTTCATAGTTGGGTCATTTATACCTTCAGCTAACTGTTGGTCAAAAGTCTTACCAGTTTCATTGAAGAATTTGATTTCTGCTTTTGCCTTATCTAATGCGCCAGTAGCAACACTATCTGATGCACTTAATACCTATTGTTTTGTGCTTTGAGTAAGTATACCTTTTGCCATTGCTTCATCAAAAGACATACCAGTAGCCTCAAAGAATTGAGCTTTACGCTTTGCTTCTGTTGCGGCATCAACAGCTACATTACCAACCTTATCTATAACGGTATTTTTTTCTTCATCAACACCAATACCTAATTGCTTTAGTATCCATTTACCAGCATCAATCAAAGGTTGGGCAACCGTTTTTATCTTATCAATAATTCCCTATACAAAATTTCCGATACTTGTATAAACACTTTCAAATACACTCTTAATGCCGTCCCATATTTTTGTAAGTAAATTAGAACCTGCTTTTTTGGCATCTTCCCATTTTTCTGAGAATTTACCAAAAATGTCTGAAATAAAAGTCTTTATAGAAGTAAATACACTTTCAAAAACACTTTTAATTCCATCCCATATCTTGGTTAGGAAGTTTTTGCCAGCAGTCTTAGCGGCTTCCCATTTTTCGCTAATCTTTCCAAATATATTAGACACAAAAGTAGAAATTGAAGTATACACACTTTCAAATACACTTTTAATACCATCCCAAATTTTAGTTAGGAAGTTTTTACCTGCTGTTTTTGCCTTTTCCCAGTATTCTGATAATTTAGATACTAAACTAGAGACAAAAGAACCTATAGAAGTCTTTACACTATCATATACGCCTTTGATACCATCCCATATTTTAGTAAGAAAATTCTTACCAGCAGTTTTTGCATTCTCCCAATACTCAGAAATCTTAGTGAATAGAGAAGATACAAAAGTTCCTATTGATGTTTTTACACTATCATAAACACCTTTTATACCATCCCAAATCTTAGTGAGTAAGTTCTTACCTGCGGTCTTTGCCGCCTCCCACTTTTCACTAATCTTACTAAAGATATTGGAAACAAAAGTAGCAATAGATGTGTATACACTTTCAAAGACACCTTTGATACCATCCCATACTTTAGTAAGGAACTCTTTACCCGCGGTTTTGGCTTTTTCCCACTTATCAGAGAACTTACTAAAGATATTAGTGATGAAATCCTTTATTGAATTATAAACATTCGCAAATACGCCTTTGATACCTTCCCAGACGCATTCAAGGAATGATTTACCTTCAGCTTTTGCCTTTTCATATTTTTCAGTAAATTTACCGAAGATATTAGTGATAAAGCTCTTGACACCATTGTAGACTGTAGTGAATACACTCTTGATACCTTCATATAGCTTAGTGAATAATTTAGTACCTGTCTCAAGCATCTTACCAAAGTATTCTGCGAACTTTTCAACTAAACCTTTGATAATTGCTGGAACTGCCTTTACTATCTCAACTATAATCTGTGGTAAGTTTTCAATAAGAGCCAATAGTAAGTCAACGCCGCACTCAATAATTGCGGGAATACCTTCTGTAAGAGTACCTACAATGTTGGTAATGATTTGCGGCAATGCCTTTACTAAATCTGGAATTGCTTTGATTATTCCTTTTGCTAACTCAGAAATAAGCTTCAAACCCATCTTTAAGATTTCTGGCAATTTAGCAGTTAGATTTTTTACTAATGATGTAATTACTTGAACTGCGGCAGGTATCAAATCAGGCAGTGCCTTAGTAATACCTTCAATAAGAGCGCCAAGAGCTTCAATACCAGCATCAAGAATGCTAGGCAACATTTCAACAAGTCCCTTTACTAACTCCAAGATAACAGTTGTACCACCTTCAAATAATTTAGGTAAGTTCTTGGTTATACCTTGGAGTAAACTCTTTACAATCTTGCCGCCAACTTCAAGAACTTTCGGTAATTCTTCTATCAATTTATCAGCAAAACCAGATACACCTTTTGAAAATAATTCATCAGCACCTTCTACACCTGCGAACATACCCGCAAGTCCTTCTGTCATATCCGTAAGTGAAGGTAAAAATTCTGCGACAATTCTATTCTTCAAGCCCTCAACAGTCTTATTGAGTTTAGTCATAGCATCATTGAATGCCGCACCTGCTTGAACCGCATCCTCACTCAATACAATACCTAACTTATCAGCTTCATCATACATCTACTGTAAGCCTTCGCTGCCTGCGTTGAGTAGGGGAGCCATTTCATATGCGGCTTTTGTTCCTAACAATTCAGCCGCTTTAGCAGAACGCTGTGCTGGGTCTTCAATAGCCATAATCTAATCAATAGCCTGTTGTAAGTTCAAATCACTACCGCTTTGCTATAATGTCTTAGCCGCTTTCTCAAGAGTACCCATTGATACTCCACTCATTTCTGCGGCATAGCCTAACTTCTGATATTCAGTAGTGGATACACCCATTCTTTGGCTTGCTTTATCAATTGCATCTGCTGTTGCCGCAGTCTGGTTAGCCATACTAATTATTTTACCAACTGCAGTAGCTGCGGCTGTACCCACAGCCGCAATAGCTGTTGCAGCAACTTTCATGCCGCTCTTTGCGGCACTACCAAACTTACTAATACTACTGGAAGTGTTATTCACCTTTTTCTTTGTATCTTCAAGAGCCTTGTTAGCATCTTTGTTATCAGCGGTAATCGCAATTTTCAATGCCCCTAAATCTACACTTGCCATATAATCACTTCCTCTATTCATTCATTTTATTTCTAAATGCAGTTGCGTCTATTGAAGTTATCTTCATACGCTCGCACTTCTCTAAATACTCCCTACCTTCTTCGCTACTATTCAGTTCATCTATAACCGAGTTCTTTAGCATCATCAAATATGTATCAACTGGTAATTCTAGGACTTCAAAGTAATTCAACCTTGAATAATCCATTACCCTTTTTATATTCGGCATCAAATAATAATCTTCATCATTGTTCTTATCTGTGGGCAAAGAAGGTATTATGAGTTTGGGTTTGCTTGTAATTCATTGATAAATTCACTATAAGCTTGCACAACTGCACTCTTCATAGTCCAATCAAAATTGTCATCTACCCATTCTTTTGTAAATTCTTTACCTTCTTTGTTAGCGTTGAGAATAAGTAAGCATAAATCATCTAATGCTTCAAATGCTCTATTCTCTTCAATAGTCTGAAAAGCCATAAGTTTGATTACCATATTCTGTGTTGGCTTTTTTACATGGATAACATCACCATCGGGCATTGTAATATCTAATGTCTGATTTACATATAAACTTAAATCTAATACTTTACTCATTTCAAGTTTCCTCCTATGAAAAAATTGGGGCGGGCTTTACCCGCCCCGTTGTTATTAGGCACTATAAGTTTCCTCTAAGATTACTTGTGTTCCATCATTACCATGAGCAACAGCCTTGAACTCTGCATCAATTACAGTCTCGCTATCAGGATTGAAAGCGACACTTAAACCTGCAGAAGCAGTAGCAACAAGAGTAACACGGAATACATTACCATTACCTTCAGTATGGACAAAACGAAGAGCATATTTCTTCATTTCACGAGCGCCATTGCCGCCAAGCTTTAATGTACGCTTATGGTTAGTACTATCATCAGTGTAAGTACCTGCGGCAACAATGTTCTTTAAGGTTGTTAAATCCCAAGTTAGAACACCACTGCGGAAAGTAGCTTCTTCACTGATAACATAGCGCTTATTTACTTCATAAAGGTCATCACGGATTTCATACTCTTCTGGAGTATATTCAAGAGTAGCGCCGCCCTAAATTAAACCAATGCGGTTAGCCGCTACTTCAAAATCTGCGTCTTCTGGAATACCAGTAGTCGCATCATATTCGGTAATATATAATTTACCAGAACCTAACATGATATTTTCATTAGTCATAATTATTCACTCCTACCAATAATATCTAGATAGATGTAATGATGATACTTACATCTCCCATAGTCATAAACACTACCGCCACCATTCTAACTTACCTGCAACACCTTATCATTCAAAGGTGTATCATCAATAGTGATAAGTAAATGCTTTATAATGCGCTCTATATCAAGCGCTTTGCTAAGTGTGTCGGTTATAATACTAAACTGAACCCTAATTCTATTTGTCTTCTTATCATCCTGTTGTGGCACTATCTAATAAATAATACATTCGCCAGTATAATCAGTGAGATAAGGATAAATGCGGCGATTGCCGCCAAAGAGGGTTTGAAGCTCTTCACTATTGTTTAGTATGCTAATAATACTCTTTATCACTTCAATATCCCCCCAAAATACTTTATTATATCTGCTCTGTTCTTCTCAACAGCATCCTAAATAAATGGTGTAGGTTCAATACCACTAGTGCTAACAAATTCACCTTTCTTACTATCAAAGTAAGTCCAAGGAACTGCTTTGCGCCCATTACCCATAATTGCGTATATACCTGTGCCTTGGTGAACATAAGGAGCATATTCTAAATTACTTCCTACATAGCCTGTTACAGTTTCTCCATCTTCACTCTCAACGGCATGAGTAATACTTTCTCTCAAGATACCATCATTCACAGGACAATTTATTTTGCTATCTGCTTCAACAGCCAAACACGCCTATTCCATTGCATCAGCGCAAGCAGCAGGTAGCCTAATGGCTACAAAGTCTTCTAAGGCTTGTTCTAACTCCTTACTATCTGCTGAAATGGTTAGTTTCTCACTCACAGTTGTTCTACCTGCCGTAAGTTCAATATATAAAGGTTTCTATTTTGGGTCATATAATCAATAGCAAAGTAATTGTTACCATCTTTTATAATATCTTTCATTGTAATACCTTCATCACGAGTAATGCCTGTGTGTGTGCTGTGGGCAGCCAGCACATTCATAACACTTTGTGTATTGCCTGTGTTTAGGCTTATTGCCATATCAACAGTGAAAGAGTTATCAGTATCAAGTTCTTTGACTTCTTCATTATATTCATTCACTGTTGATATATAGCGGCAAACCTAAACCGCTTTTGCGCGGTTATTTATCATAGGATTTTCATCTTCCTATAATTATTTAGTGCGGCAGTGATATTGGCTGGATAACCATCAATATAATTATTATTTACGCCACTAAAACTTTCACTACCGAGACCTTCTGCCCCTAATCTATTCCATTTTACCAACACCATTTGGATGATAATATCATCTGTTCCTTCGGGAACATCTTCTCTATTGCAATATGCTTTAAAATCGCACTATGCTTGAGAAATTAGGTAATTTAGAATAGCATCCTTATCTGTTCTACCAATAAGGACTTGTAAAATCTCTAACATAGTTTTTCACCACCGTTTGCGGCACTGCCGTCATCAATCAAGCGTTAGCTTCAGCAATCTTGCGAGCCTTAGTGGCATCAACAACAGCAACTACATAAGCAGTGCGAAGATATACGCTATTGGTGCGGGTATCAGCATTGCGAGACTGTTCTACTTCAATATCCTTTTTGAGGAATAACTTGACAGCTTCCTTAGTCATTAGATAAGCGCAATTAGCAGAAGCAAGAGCCTTAGTAGCAATTACTGGAATACCAGCAATAGTGCCAACCTGACCATTGTAGATTACTTCGCCCATCTGAGCAGCCTTGTAATCATCATCCTTACGAATATCGCCCTTCCATTCTGGAGAAACAAGTAAGAATAATCCGCTTTCATCTTCAATGTTCATATCAGCAATAGCATCTACAACTGCATCATAACCAATTTTGCTACCTTTGGCGAAAGTAGTAGTACCAATGCCGCCAGAAGCAGCCGCAGAAGTAGCAACAGCAGAGTAGAAATCAGAGGTAAGCTTGTTAGCCATAACCTGTGTAGCACCCTTGGTGAGCATATCAACAATCTGTGGGTCTTTCATAGCGTCTTCATCAGTGTAGTCAAAAGCCTACTGAACTAACTTTACAGTATAGTCAGCGCCAACATAACCGATATGGCCACGCTTATTAGCAGTATTACCAACACCATTGGCTAGCTCTTCAGCTTCACCAACATAGGTATAAGTGTTAATGGTTTTCTTCATACCAGCGTTCTCTTGTAAATCACTATCAATAGTCATTAAAGAACGCGCATTTACATTTGTAGTTAGAAGGTCTTTTGCTAAACCTTCAATAACAGCGTTATTATATACAGTGTTTGCCATAATAATTCACTCCTAATTTTACTTATTCAACCTCTTATATAGTTCGGGGTTGTTATTGTATAATTCACTTCTTTGCGCCAAAGTAAGTGTCTTGAACTTCTCTGGTGTCATTTCTTCCGCAGTAGTGCCAGTACCTACCTTTGGAGTTCCAGATGCTAAACGCTTTTTGACTTCTGCGGCAACTGCTTCTTTGAATAGCTTATCTAAAGTATCAATACGAGACTGAGCTTCTTTTACATCTTCTCCAATCTCAATCAAATCAGCAAATGCGGTATTTAGTCCGCGAGCATTCAGTACCTTCATAACTTCATTTTTGTTTTGTAGTAATGTGTATTCACGCAACTGACTTTCTAACTCTTGAATACGCATATCTTTTTCAGCTACACCACGCGCTTGCTCATCTAACTTAGAAAGTGATAATTCCTTTTCATACTTAGCTTTCTGTTTAGAGAGTGCGGAACTAACGCGCCTATCCGCTTCGCGCTGCAAAAGCTCATTTACTTCTGCTTGGGTATAAGTCTTTTCTTCTTGCTGCCCTTCATTATTCTGAAGTTCAGTCTCTACATTAGTGTTCATATTGTCTTCCATATTTCATTCTCCTCAATCGTTAGTTGCGGCAATAACCGCCCCTAGTATTTTTATATAATATGAGTTGCTTTTGCCCCTCACATTCAATCATCATCATTATCATCCAAACTTACTCGTGGAATATAACAGCAACGGCAGTTAGGATGAATAGGCAATAAAGGTAAGCTATCAATGGAGTATTCCCCAGCATATTCAGCACACTCCTCACAACAATCGCTTTCTGGATAGAACTCCACCTTTTCTACACCTGCGGCTTTATAGCTATCTTTAGCCGCAGCATTATATACATGGTTTGCTTCTGTTCTAATAAGTCTATCCGCATTACTGTATGCGGTATGGAAATCTGCGGCAAGCCGCTCTTTGATTTTGGTAGGACTTTTTCCAAGACAAACCATATCACTTATATCTTTACTTACTCGTTGGCTCAATAGGTAGCTATTGCTATTGATACGAGTAGCAACGGAAGAACCGCCCCATACTTTCTCACTATACTTTACATCTTCAAATGCAGCATTGAGTATCTACTTAGTTTGTTCTGCACTCCGCAGATTATACTTACCATCACCAACAAAGTAATTTAGAGAAAGTCCAACAGTCTCTTCATACACTCTACTTGCAATTTCATCTATATCATCTATCTACAAGCGCCCAACGATTTTAGTTTGTTTTTCTATTTCATGCTTGAGATTAGTCCATTTCACCATCTACCATAATTCTGTTCTAGTAGGAACATAACCACCTTCAATAGCCGCAAGCAAGCTATCTAATTCTCTTTCTATTGCTTTGTGCGCCTATTGTAAATATGCGGCAGAGCGTTTAGCATATGTTGCGCCTAAACGCTCTGCTTTATCTTGATTACTTAGTGCTCTCTTCTCCCAATACTTCATTCTCATTCACCTACTGAATATCATAATTGTTGTACCCAGCATTTTCTTCTGCGGCAATGCGTTCCATCTCAGCGCTAGCATCAATGCCAATAGGAAGTAAATCAATCTGGGTTTCATGAGAAAGTAAGTGTCCTACTTTATTCAACATATCAGAAATCTCAGTAATGTTAGATGGGGTATTGCGCTTGAAGTGTACTTCAATAGCCATGTAATCATATGCGGAACCTGTGATAGCAAGAATGTTGCAGATGATTTCTAAGCGGCGCTGTAAGCCCTTCTTGAACTCATGCTCTTTCTTACTAGTCTTGTTGTCAAGTCCCATGAGCTTGTACTTCATTGCGACACCAGAAGCATTTGAAGCAAAGTCCTAGTCTGTCATACTGGGGCAAGCAGAGAACTTATGTATATCTTCTTCTAATCTATGCTTCAAATTCTCAACATAAGTATCATTGATTTGCTTTACTAACCATTCTGCTTTAGCATCAGAAGCCATAAGTAATACGCGCTGCTCTTTCATTGCAGCAATATCATTCGCATCAGTTCCACTCATGCCATAAAGCGCAAGATAAGCATCCGCAAAGTATTCCATATCATTTACGCTATCGCTTTGGATTTTATCGTAAGCATCAATAAGTGAAATAACTGGTTCAAAATCGCCAATCTCTTCTTCATTGTTCTTATATACAACAATAGGAACCATACCAAAGCTATGCTGTTCCTCACTAATAAGAGTGAGCGCAGAAACATTCTTTTTGTAGAGCTAATGATAAGTGCGGCTAAACACCTCAACATATTCTGTAGTATCGCCTGTTAGAATATCTTCATCTGCGTAATAGCGAATAAAGTATAATAAATCTGCTTCAATAGTGTCATCATAAATAGGAATTGCGCTAATAGCATCTAACTTCTGAAATCTTACATTGCCATCCGCATCAATGTAAATCTGTTCATAAGCGCTGCCATAAATACTTGCGTCTTTTGCTAATGAACTATTTTCAACAGCTTCATCATTATAATTAAAGATTGCGGAAACCTCACCCATTAGTTCTTCATCTTGACTTGTGTAGGTAATGGGTTCTCCAACAAAATACCCTGTCATTATATCGGTAATATAGTTGGCAAAAGGATTGACAATCTTATTATTAGGCTTTGCCGCATCTGCGGTAATCCTATTACAAATATCGTGTTTTCCAATATAATAATTATATAACTTCTATTTATGTGCCTTCTCTGCGGCATCTTTCTCAATGTATTTCTATACCATACTAGGAGTTAGCACTTTATCTATTGGTAATCTATACATTATTTCTACCTCCTATTATAATCCAAGCGCTTGCTTTGACATTGTTTGTAAGCGCTACTTATTATCTAAGCACTGTAATGAATACCGCAAAGCATCACAACAATGGTTCCAAGCGTCTTGCGGCTTGTTTATGTACTCACCACTCTTGTCTTTCTCCCAAGAGTAGTTCTGTAATTCAATAATAAAGTTGCGGCAAATGGGTTTCACTTTCATTTTATATTGCTAAATCTTCTAAATACCTTGAAGAATGCTGCCCTAACTTTTTACCGCAGGTTTTATGCGGGGAAGTCCTGCCCTTCTAATCTCTTCAATACTCTTTTGTTCAGCGCTATCAGCAATGATAACTTCTTTGCCATAGCCCTTATAAATAAGCCGCGCCGCAATCTCATCATTCAATAACCCTTTTTCATACATCTCATCATAAACATATAAAATCTTATTGGCTTCATCCACTCGCGCCGCTATCATTGCTGTTGGGTCATTCACATATCCAAAGTCAAGCCCAATCAAGAGAGGTAAGTTATCAGGAATGGGTTCATCTGTTTGCTCCCAATTCGTAAATATGAGTTTGTCCAGACTACAAAACTCACCATTGGCGTATATGTTCCAATAGGTAAAGTTAGTTTCCTTCATACGCTCAAGCGCATCAACATATTCTTGCGGCAGAAACCTATTATCTTTGTAAGTTGTTTTGATTATTGTAGTGTCTGCGGCAAGAGCAACATCATTGAACCAGCGCTTATATACCCAATTCACTTTACTCACAGGGTTGAATGAGAATATCATCTATAAATCATTTGCTTTTGCCCTAAGTCGCAAATCAAGCTGCTCAACATCTTCCTCTTGTAATTCTGTTGCTTCTTCACACCAAATATCTGTAATACCTACTATACTTTTGATTTTTTCTTTATCATCTAAGCCTTTGAAGAGCATCAAACTCCCATTGGGTAATTCAATAGAGAAGGTAGATTTATTTATCTTACAGTAGGGAAGTATTTTGAATGCGGCAAGAGTATCAAGTATCAGTTGCCAACAGCTATCTTTCTAGGTAGCCATAACCTTGCGTACAACTAACACCTTGCGGCAAGAGCAAAGAGATTTGATAACGAGCTTTTGAGCAATGAAATAGCTCTTGCCGCTGCCAGCACCACCATAGTAAATTTCATAGCGATGAGAGTAATCATATAAGTGAGGGAAGTACGCTTCATTGAATATCTTGCGGCTAACCTTTAGCTGAATGTTCATTCATCATCATCATCAACAGTAATGGTAATTGTGGTAGCCGCATCAACATCAACTTTCTCTGTTGGCTTATATCCGTTTCCATCCAACACATACTTTATAGCGTTCCAATTCCCCTTATCCATCTAGTCATCTAATAGTGTCATAGCTTTACCTTCAAGTGCGGCAAAGCGTCTCTTTTGCTCTTCATGATAACGAGCCATAAATTCTTGGTCTTGGCGATAGCGCCAAAATGTTTTTGCGCCAACACCAGCCATTCCAGCAACAGTATCAAATGGAAGTAAAGGGTTATCTAACCAAATCTCCATTACTTTTTCTTGGCGAGATTTTATATCACCCTTCATTGTTTTCACCTCCATTATTTTCTTGCGGAATTTAGCATATCACGCAAGAGTGAGTATCTATTCAAGAACTTATGAAGCCGTTTATCTGCTTTATAGTGAGCAATAGCTAAAGAAACAGCTTCACACTCAGGGAACACTAAGTAGCATAGTGTTCCTTGTTCATTCTTCTCAACCCCAACAGAAGGAACTAAATCAGTTTCCATCATTACATATGCGGCAAGGTTGAGACTATACATTCTTTTTTCTTTATTCATCTTTATCTTTATGCGCTAATCTAAGAGCGCCATTCATACTAACTAATAATGAGCCTACAACCGCTACTAAAATTGCTACCCATAAACTCTCTAAGAAAAACATTATTCATCATCCTCCATAAAGTCCGCGAGCATTTGTTCTTCTTGCTGCTTGCGCTCTAATTCATATTGGCGCTCCCAAGCTTCATCCTCAAGTCTTTTCTGCTCACGAGCATACTCAGGTGAAACATCAAAGTAATTTTTCCACCACTATGCGCAATTACATAATACTTCTGTCATTATCTCGCGTTCTAATTCATTATCACTATTGCGCAGTATTTGATAATCACGCACTAGCTTACTTGTTTCATGATACATGCCCGTGTGCCATCTTACAGTAATATCAGGCTTTTCATATGTATCCTTTTCATTTTCCTCTTGGATACCACGCGCAATATAATTCTTGATTTCTTTTGTAAGTTCCATAATAATTCCTCCTTATTTTATGTCCCATTCAAGGACAACTAATCCTAATTTTCTTGCTTTATCGCAATTCAAGAGTAGAGCATAACCCTAACAATTATCTGTGCGGTTATACCAAGTGCGGCTAACTGCATTGTTCTATATTGTTGGTTTATCAAGAGAGAGAATATAACCCTTGCCGCCAACATAATCTATAAAGCATATGTATGCGGCTTGACACTTCTCAAACCAGCCTGAGTAGTAGCCTGTTGCGCGGTCAAACCCTTCTTCAAAGAAGAAGTTGCCATTTACGCTAATTTTACTATCAGCTTTTACTTCAAGAGTTGTTTTCTTATCTCCCTTATATAATTCAAAGTCAACATCAATGGCTTGCCAACTTTTGTCCTCACTGTGATTTATAACTTTATGTCCTTTTTCAGTAAGGTACTACTAAACATAGTCTTCATATTTCTTGCCAATAGCAAGAGTAGATTGGAAATTATTCATTTTACTTCACCTTTTGCAATTTATTTGCGGCATTCCCCGCATACTATATGCGAGAGCGCTACATAAGAACTTATGTATTTTTTTCTCTCCATTACATTTTTTTTTTTTTTT